>Ga0065711_1033709_pt1 | contig 24966 bp, 17 predicted proteins | sample Hoacrofraction12_FD_59098 | JGI IMG/M metagenome (GOLD analysis project Ga0065711, IMG submission 59098) | Hoatzin crop microbial communities from Cojedes, Venezuela - Epithelial fraction 12 v2 (version 2) | ecosystem: Host-associated > Birds > Digestive system > Esophagus > Crop | place...
GGCAGCCGCTGGAGCCCGAAACGGAGGGTCCCGGCCGAGCGGCTTGGCTGTCTGCGTTTCGATCAGCGGGTGCAGTTTCGGCCGGGAAAGCTTATCGCTGGTCGGAGGCAGCGGGGTTAAAAAGTGGCGCTGCCGGAACAGCGTCAGGGTGCGAAGGTGGGGATTTGAACGGGACGAATTGGGATGGCTGCCCGTGAGGAAAATTGCCTCAGACCAGAAAATGGGTAAATGTGAGACCAGCCGTTTTAAACATCAGAAGCGAACTGTTCCTGCCAAGGGCTGCCTGTCGCAGGGAAAACTGCTGACTGCGGCAGGGCCTTTGTGTCTGCAGCAGCCACGAAGGTCGGGAAGGCCTCAGCAGAGCAGGACAGCTGGACTCTCGGGTGCGAACAGCCACCGGCACCGTGAAGACCAGGGGCACTGCTTCTCCCTGCGGGAAGCTACAACGGCTAGGACAGTGCTGGCTCTGTGTCTGGAGAGAATTAGTGGAAGAGGTGTTTGTCCTTTGGCTTGCAGATTACTGGAGTAATTTCCTGACTCTGTCTGTCTCCACTGTAAGCTCTTGGGAAAGTAACTGTTTTATTCCTCCTTTAGGTAGCGCCTTTTTCAGTGGGACCCTGAACTTGCTGGCCTCTAATCGAGCAACTACAAAACGAGTAGAAAGCTGTCATTTGCTCCTCTCCCTCTCTTTTGAGGCATCTGCATAGTAAATCTTGTTTATGGTGTCTTTATCCAGGGTTCTAGAACTTCATGCATACCGAAAATGGAAGAGGGCTTAGGGGACAGTGAAGAAAGATCCTCGAACAGTTACAAATCCTATTGCCTATCCAAATAAAGTTAAACGACAGGCTAGGCTCACCTGTATGCTGCTCATGCTTGTTGGCCACCTCAGAGTTGGAGGACATTGTTACTACATCAGTATGCTTTCTGCTGGTGCTCACTTTGTTACATTTTTTCCTTTTTTTTAAGGGCTAGCTTTTTATGCTCCGGAGACTGTCAGATGAAAGTAATGGGACATCCATGGTATTCAAAATATTCAGAGCAGCTGTCAAATGATACTGTCTTAGAGTGAAAGACTTATGGTCCTGCAGAGTGACAGCTATGGCTTGTATATGTTTGAAGCAGCCCTTTGTGCTTGAAAGGTTGTGCACCCAGATATGTAGCAGTCATTCATTGATTGACAACCTTTTTTCTTTTTTCTGAAGTGTACCAGGGCTGTCGTCATTGCTTCCATTTTTGCCTTTTTCCAGTGAAGCAGAGATAGAAGTACAGTGTCTAGGAAAAAAAACAACCCACCAGTTTTCTAGATATTCTAGTACAAACTCTAGAAAAGCTGACTTTCACAGTAACGCATTCCTCAAAAGCAGTTGCTTGTTCCAGAACATGTTTCATTGATAGGATGTCTAATACAATGAAATATTTCCTTTAGATATGCCTCAGATGCTCCTGTGCTTTGGGAAAAAAAAAAAAAAAGAAAGAAAAGCCAGGAGAGATATTTTTCAGATCACTTTGTCCATGCTGTAGAAGCTGAAATTGGATGGAGCAAAGATCAATAAGGTACCCAGTTAATACACTAACGTATAAATGAAATGAATCATAAGAAATGATATGACTTCTCCTGACAATCTTGAGATAAATGCTGTTCTGTAATACCTCAGTCTTGTCAATTTGAATTTATATTATAGGGAAGCAGTTGCTGACATGTGAACTCAATTGTGTAAATCTCCCAGGAAGTGGGTACTCACTGTTATTTGCAACATACATTCTTCCCTGGGCTCAGCCCTTATTACCTGTTTTTATTTAGTAGGTGAAAATTTTTTCTTCCCTGGCCTTGTATGTTCCTAGCAAGGTTGCATGTTTTAGTCTGATGCGAGAGTGGCGTAGAATAAGGAATGATCCTAAAGGCAGAATAAGATCATGGAAAAGTGAAATTTTTGCTTCATCCTTGTCATTGCATGGAGAAAAGATGTTTCACAGGTGTGGTGACAAATGGTATTAGAGATGAGTTGTGTTCTTTGTGTATTTTGGAGTTTGTCGGTTCTATTCAACATGGAATAATTTGCTGGGTTTGCATCTTGTCGTCTGCAAACTGCTGAAGATACCTTTCAGCTGTTGTTGATTAGAATTTGGCCTGGTGTCATGAGAGCAAGTTTATCTTGTCTTGGGCATTTATCTATTAAATTTTAATTTCTGGGCCTTTCTTCTCTAAGCAAAAAATAATTCAGACTATTCCTCTGTATCCTACTGCAAGCCAAATTTTACATTTCAGGGGTTGCAGTAGAGTTATGCTTCTATTCCATTAGCTTTTGTTCTTCTTAAGAGCTAAGTTTCTTTGGTTCATGTTCAAATAACATCTGTAATAAAAAGAAAATTGTCACTTCTGAGAACAGATGTCTACACGTGTTATGAGAGCTGAGTGTGGACAAGCAAGATTCTCACATCCATCAGTCTTATGGTGGTTATCTGCCTGCAGTCATTACGTGACTCCAGAGATGATAAAGAATTCCTAAAGCTGCAGAAAGTTGCTTCTGTCACTCTGAATGTACAGGGAACCTGTGGAGATTGCCTGATGTAGCTATTGCCTTTGAAGCGTGCAAAGTCTCTCCTGTGTTATGTACCCCATAATATCGAGTCTTAGCTTGATATACTGCACCATTATTGCATGTAACTAGGGCTCTTTAAAAATATTGGAAAACTTTTGGAAAAGTATATTATATATTTGTAGAGACTTAATAAATGAACCAACTCCATCTCCTGCGTAACTTCACTAGTGGCTATTATGGCAGTATGTTTGCTTTGACATATTGTATTACTCTGTTTGACACATCGTACTTACCTCGCTGTTGGCCAATGCCTTTGAGATTCAAACTTAAAATAGATGTGAAGTTTCAGAAGCTGTGGAGTCTATCCTTTGATGTAAATAGTTTCTGTAATGTTGACAAGAAGTTAATCTCTAATGGAGGTTAAATATTCTTCAATATACTTGAAGAAAGAAAGAAAAAGACTAGGCAGGAATGGGGAGGACTGAAAAGGTGAGTGCCATACATTTATAGGGGTGCTTTAGGGATACTCTTATTTTTTTTTTTCAGACCATCTCTCATTTTGTCCTCCTTTTCTCTCATATTTGAGAACATCATCTCTGTTAGAACATGCTCAAAGCATGGGTTTCTCTTCTGTGAAACATTGCTACATGTGGCTGCTCCTTTCCTAATGAAATTTCTAAATCCACTGTTGTTCTGATAATGCTAATCTGTTAATTTAGGTTGAAGCAAGGTCTGTTTTAATTATGGCATGTTTTTCTACTCTGTAATCCTTGTTTAAAGAAGTGTTGAGCCCTGCAATTCCAGGAGTGAAAAATATGCATTGTTGCTCAGATTCTTGGGCTGCTATCCTTACAGGTGGTCAAGGTGATCCTTTTTCCATGAAGTATTTTCATGTCTGCCAGAATTCTGCAGTGCTGCATCATCTCATATTTTTTTTTTCATCCTTTCAGACTCTTCATTCCTCAGCCCGTTGTTTCTCTGTCCTGCTTTCCTCTTGTACCTATAGCTCTGTTGTTGGTTCCTTGAACTTCCTTCTCATTTTGCTTTCTTTTGTATCACATTCTTTCATTTAACATGCAACAGCTCCCTAGTTAAAGCAAGTCCAGTTTCTTCTTTCATTTGAGAGCAATCCTTAACCAAACTGTTTGGGTTATAACCAGGGTACATTTTGTTGTCTGCATGCTACTTGGTGCCAAATGTGTGTGTGTGGGGGGCAGGGGGGGCAGAGTTCAACTGAACTTTTCCTCTAGACAGAGACAAACTGTTTTGCTGCTGCTATGTCTAATGCTGTAAGGCACAATGTAACTTTCATAGGACAATCAGAATGATGTATTATCTGTTGGAATAACAGGATGGAAGCAAAATCATTAGTTCTACAGGTCTGGTAGATCTTTGGAAATTCTCCTTTAGTGGTGATGGATACAGATTGAATAAGGTTATATTAATTCATCATCAAATAATAAAAAGAAAGTTCTAGGAAGGATAGTTTTATCTTGTTTTTAAATAGTACAGGTAGTTTCTTCTGATGTTGAACTCCTCACTCTCACTTTGTAAAACAGCTTTATTCCTGTGCCAAGTGAGTCTTGATTGTGCTATCATTGTTTAATGTATTTTGTACTTCAGTGTTTGTGTCCTCATCTTTTTTCCTTCTGGCTTATCTGGGGCATGATTCAAAATCCTCAAAGAGACAGCCTCAGCCAAGTCTATATTTATGATCTTGATTCGTAAAGCACAGTAGCTTTCTGTGTTTTTTCATACATCGCTAAATTTTAAAAATGATAAACAGTTCTGCAAGCACCAACAATCCGTGGACTTGTACCTCTCTGTCACCATATTCAGACGAAGCAATTGCATTCACAGAAAGAATGATAAAATTGACTGTATTGTATAGACTATGAACTGCATTTTAATGGCGTTCTAGCTTTCATCAAAAGCTCTTAGCTCTGCAGTTGCTTTTGTTTTGCTCCCTGTTTGCATTCATGCTATAAATCACTGCTTTTGAAATGTATTTAGAAAGTGCTTTTTTAACACTGTCAGCAATGAAATTGCGAAAGCTAATTCCTCAGGAATTATTAAGTTATATAAATTAGTCTGATTAATTAGTAAATCTAAGACAGAGATTGGTACAAGTAAGATAAACTGTAGACTGATGGAAGTAAACATAGAAAACAAGAATATTCATGAGGCAAATTCAATACATGGCATAATAAAAGTTTATCTTCAGGTATAGAATATACCTGAATTTCCTTCATGTCTCTGAAGCACTGAGTATAAGTAACTGTTTATACAACAAGGCCATGTTTTTAGGGTAATTCTGGCTTATCTGTTGTGTCTTGGAACTGGGGGGGAAAGAGGGCATAGTTTGTTGCTAATACTTATAAGTAGATGATCTTGTGCCACAATATTGCCTATAAAAGATTAACTGTGTGAGAATGTCCTTGGGATCCCAAGAATTATGAATAAAAGTTCTAAGCCACATACAAGTTTAGATAGGTTCCTTGTTTCTGTGATGTGCAGGAATTCTTGGGAGGTATTATCACATGGATGTGAGCCTGATGGTTGGAAAGATTGATGCACGTTCTGGGATTCACTGAAATAGCTGGGGTCAAGATCTGAATAAATAGGCTTATGCTTTTGCTTTAGGATAGCTGCATACTGCCCATGCAGGTACTTCAGGCTGAAACTTCCAGCAGTTTTTTTAGAAACCCGTACTTGAGTTAGCACGCTTGCCTTGTGCCTGACTTAACCAGATGCCAGCTTTGCTCTGACTACACTTGCCATAGAGAGATGTAGGGGCAATACAAATATTTAAAAATACTATTTAGAAAACTAATCACTCACCTTTATTAAGTGTTCTTGGAATTTACCCATGAGTTCTTGACATCTATCACATTCTACAGTATAGTGTATTACCCATGAGCCTTAGGAATTTATGATTTTTTTTTTAAAGTCGGTAGAAAGCTGAACTGTAAGACTGAAGGAGCTCTGAAGTTTTCTCCACTTTATGCTGCAAGAAAACTATGATTTCAAAAGGGAAGCACGTGTCTGATTCCTGGCTAGCTGTTCATTCAACACTGAGGTGCTGTGCTAGGTATTTGCTGTTGGACCTTAGACTCATCAAGCTTGGTAAAGTATCAGGATTTTTATTCTTTCTGCTATCTTGATAGACACTATTGCAGCTACTGATGCTACGAGGGCTGAGATGTCAGACACGTTTTGAGGATTTCCTATCAGATGGCATGCTCGAGCCTTTTCCAGCTGTCAGTCACCTTGATTCTTCTGACTGCTGTGACATGAGTCTCTTGACACTAAAGCATCTAAAGGTGCTGAAATACTCTTGAAAAGATTCTGTAGCTGAGCTTCACTTTGAGAGGAAGAAGTATAGTATATATACAAGGCTGTGAGCCTGTAAGAATGGAAGGAGTGAGGCTCAAATGGCAGTGAGAGTGTCATGGATGAGGAGCTGTAAACACTGCCTTTGAGACATCTGGGTTGTGGCCAACAGTGAGTAGAAATAAATGTGAGCACTGGAGGCGAGAGGAATGTAATGTATGAAAAGTTTTTACATTTGTTTCTTAAAGGAGTTCCACTGTCAAATGCTTTCAAATATTTTTCTCTCTCAAAATGAAAATTAACATCAGTTTCAAAATGGAAATGTTATCATACATTGATCTGTTTATGAAAAGACATCACATACTCTGTCTTCAAACTTATGTATTTAGACGTTGTTGAAACTTTCTAAAAGTTTTTTGAATTGCCTACTTGAAACACTGTTTTTCTGAACTTTCTCTGTAATCTAGCAGTATCATGTTAAAGGAAGTCTTTAATTTGGATAAAGCTGCATCAAAATTTTGGACATAGTTTTGTACCATACGAGACTGAGAATTTTAGCACCACTCACCGCACCCCCCAAATCCCACTTCTTGGTTTGATGGCTGTCTATTCTTTATTTAGTTTAATATTAAATGACTACAGATTTTGGTATATTTTGGGTTTGCTTGCTCATGGTTGGTAAATGTCCTGTAGTATTTTACAGAATCATGGAATGCTTTTGGTTGGAAGGGACTTTTAGAGGCCATCTAGATGAAACCCCCTGCAGTCAGCAGGGACATCTTCAACTAGACCAGCTTGCTCAGAGCCCCGTCCAACCTGGCCTTGAAGGTTTCCACGGATGGGGCCTCCACTGCCTCTCTGGGCAACCCGTTCCAGTGTTTCACCACTCATTGTAAATATATTTCTTCCTTATATCCAATCTAAATCTACCCTTTTTTAGTTTAAAACCATTACCCCTTGTCCTGTCACAACAGGCCTTGTTAAAAACATTTTCCCCATCTTTCCTATAGGGCCCCTTTAAGTACTGGAAGGCTGCTGTAAGGTCTCCCCAGTGCCTTCTCTTCTCCGGGCTGAACAGCCCCAACTCTCTCTGCCTGTATTTCAGCATGATTCTAGACATTTACAGATATGCTTGGATATCACTGAGACAACCTGAAGGCCTGACCAGTTCTCCTAATTATTCTTTATCTCTTGCAGGAGTGATGAGCATATGCTGTAATTCTGGGACTGCATATAAAGTAAATCTTGCAGAAAGTAGTAGAAACGCTTTGAAACCTGTGGGGTATTGAAGTCTCATAGTGGCTTAACCCCAGCCAGCAGCTAAGCACTAGACAGCTACTTGCTCACTTCCCCATGCTTGGGATGAGGGGGAGAATTGGAAGGGTGGAAGTGAGAAACCTGGTGGACGGAGATAAAGACAATTTAGTAGGTAAAGCAAAAGCTGCACACATAAGCAAAGCAAACCAAGGATTTGATTCACTGCTTCCCGTCAGCAGGCAGGTGTTCAGCCAGCTTCAGGAAAGCAGGGCTCCTTCACACATAACAGTTACTTGGGAAGACAAATGCCATCACTCCAAATGTCCTCCCCTTGCTTCTGTTTCCCCCAGCTTTATATGCTGAGTGTGATGCCATATGGCATGGAATACCCCTTTGGTCAGTTGGGGTCAGCTGTCTCCCTTGGTGGATGGGCAGTGAGGGGCAGAAAAGTCCTTGTCTGCTTAGCAATAACTAAAACTTCAGTGCATTATCAACATTACTGTCATACTAAATCCAAAACACAGCACTATACCAGCCACTAGGAAGAAAATTTAACTGTATCCCAGCCAAAACCAGGACAGTGTGTGTGGGCTTAATGAGAGCGTTTAAGGCCTGAAACGGCTGACAGTTCAGAGGCAAGCTGTCCAGCTGAGCGCGCCTGCTTACGTAGCGAAAGCTATGGTGTGGAAGCAGAAGTGGGATAAGTCTTACCTTTACCGGCATATTCCTCAGATCCCCATGCATCTTTGGTTATTTCCCTATTAACAGAATACCTGGAAGAACGTAGTATTCCATAATAACCTCTTGTTTAAAAAAATTTTGCATAACTGGTCACGTCAGAAGTTTTTAATCTGCTTCAAAGGATACCTTTTGAAGCTGTGGAAGGAGTAAACCAACTACAGATTTCCAGCCCTGCTCTAAGGCACTGATATGACTAGCCTTGGTGGAATCAGTTCTTTTAGTGTTCTAATTACCCTTCCTTAAGGGAATCTTCCCATAGTTTAAGGCAGAAGATTCTTTCCCCAGCCTGCAAAGAACAGTTTCAAGGCAGAGAACATTATGGTGCTAAGTATTCAGAGAGTTGAGGTCTAATCTGCCCATTTTCTCCCTGTGATTTGTATCCACAGTGTTTCATCCCACCAGAAGAAATTGCAGAAAATGCAAATTCAAGCCTCTTGACTATCTGTATTTCCCGTGCAAGTGCATAGATGGAAAAAGATGCTGAGATTTGCATTGGAAACTAAATTTCAAGTTAAAAATCAGTTGCCATTGGAAGAAGCTGCTTTGAAATTTGATCTGATAATTTATGAAGATTTTGGGTTGCTAAATAGTAGGTACACAGACTGTGGGAATAATATTTTTCTAGGTTTGATGAGAATCGCTTGCATACTGTATATGGATCTATGAAGGTGCTTGTGTCAGGGTGAATGAATTTAGAAACTGATTGTATTTTGAGCATTTTAGAAAAGACTTGCACAACAGTACAGAAAATGATTTTCTACTATTGCCCTGTCAGTTGTTTACTTTATTTCTCTGTTTTTCAGTGTCCCTAGAATATGGGCCAAATAGAATCCTATATATTTTGTAAGCCATGTTAGCGCCTCTGCTTTCCACAAAGAAATTCTTGTTTGACTTTTCTCTATCCAGGTATAATCTTGGTTTTACAAGTTCCTGCAAAACTGGCAGTAAGCTTTCAATAAATAAAATTGTTAAAATGATCACTTACTTAATGTGTGTTGTTACATGGAAAATCCAATATTATATGAAAGACTGGGATTTGAGTGAAGAGTATTTTGAAATTTTCCAAAAGAAGAGAGGATAAACTCCCTGATCTTGACTGAAATATTGTTTGTAACTCGTTTTTCAAACTCTTCCCCGTCCACCCTGGAGATATTTCAGACTTTTCCCCTAAAAAATGCACATTGACAAATTGACAAAAATACGAGTTGACAAAACTGATGTTCTTTTTGTGTAACTTTGATATAACTGCCTCTCCTGACAAAGAGCCTCTCAAAGTTTTGCCATTTATCTCTATTGCGTTTGTCTGCCTTGTGGGCGGAGTTTCCGAGCAATGTCTTGATTTAGGACAAGTCACCTAAGAAGCTGTCATTCTAATGAGGCTTTGGAATTTTCTGAACAGTTTTCTCTCCTCCTTTTATGCTGATACTAACTTTACTGTATCTGGTATTTTAAATTTAACACTGCTGGAGTAACATTTCTTTTCATCCCTCTGGACTGTTTACGTTGCTTTCATTCACCAGATACTTGTTGGCCGTACTGTGGTTGTAGACATGATGTTTGTCAACTCCCAGACTAGACTGCACTGCAAGTGCTGAGTTTTCAGGTTTTAAGCTCTTGCTGTTTTATAAATTGTACTGTAGTCCATGCAAGAATAAATTTAAAAGTTCCTGTAAGCTTCTTCATCTTCAGTACTTGTCAAAGATCTCAAGTGATGGCCTTATGTCACTCTCCTGTCTAGGAGAATGGTGTCTGCAGTAGCTAGAACAGCAGGGTACACAGGGTACAAAATATTAGTTGGAATGCATACGCCGACTTCTTGTTTTGCATTTGTTGTGGTATCTGAAGTACCAAGCACTGGTGACTATTGATGACAGCATGCCAGAGGCTGGATGTCAGTTCTTGTGTTCAAGGCATGCTTTGTAATTAATTTTCTGTCTAAATTCTTGAGGCCTCCTCCTGTATTTGAGGTTTTTCATATAAGACATGAGTAATAATCCTATAAGAATAATTAGAATATGCCTAAGCTGCAACAGCTGAGTTTTGTAGCTGTTTGGACTCCAGTGTTTGCTTCTAATTAGAAAGCATAAAATGAGAAGACTCAGTTTTTAGACTCGTGAAATCAGAGTTATTTAACATTGAGTTCTCTCAACCCTGACTTCAGTGAAGCTGTGTGGTTCACTGAACAGAAAAGAAATCATTTTTTTAAGGTCATCTTTGAAACAGATTAAGGTAGGCTTCAGATGCACATAAAAGCTTCCTCCCTACTACCTTATTTTTCTAGCTTTTTTTATGAACAGTTAAAATTAAATTTCTGAGGTAGAACTTGCACAAAAATAGTAAATGGTGGAGAAAACATTCTTTTATTATACTGTACATCCAGATCATACTTCTCTTCATGTCATCTGAAGATGCAGCTGTTCTTTCAGATAGTTGATTCATGTCACCCACAATTAAAATGTCCTTGCTATTTATAAAATTCTTCTCACCATGTCTAAAAAGGTTTTTGAAACAATGGCTTGTTCAGTGAGAGAAAGGCTCTTGGTGCCTTATAGAAGACTTGATTAGAAGAATCTGGTTTTATCTGATTTCGGATGAAGTAATATATTTTCTTGTATCTTGGCGGTTAGTTTAAAACCAGATCTTTCTAATTTGGAGCCAGAGATGGTAATTTACGCTGTATTTGATTCCTGAGTTATACAACATATTTGCAATTCATAATGATCTCAGTCAACGTTGCTGTTTCTGTCAAACACTGCATTTCTTGCACAAAATATGTTACTTCACTTGTTACAGGTACTTGGGGATATGCAGTCCAACTTTCTAAACTTCAGACCTTTGATTATTGATATAGAAAGTTGCATTCTTTCTGATATTGCTGAGTCCTTTGAGGAAGGCAATATCATGAAGCTTGTTGTTGCTTGCTTGGTAATGGTTGGGCCTTTCTAATATATTGGAAAAAAACCTCAAACAAAAACCAAACCAACTTACAACTAATGGCTGTATTTCTGTCCTTGGTACTTGGTAGGATCCCTACCTGGTAGGGCTGCCTAGCTGCGGATTGCGGCAGCATTTTTTGGCTGCAGTTCAAACCCCACACTCCTCTCCGGGAAGCTGCCTGGCAAGCAGCAGTTAGACCTCTTGCTGGAATACTGGAGCACAGAACCCCATTCCCTTTCTCAGAAAAAGTTCCTGAACGCAAAGTTACAGATGTTTTGTGATTAGAGGCTTTTTCAGTTTGAAACTGTTCTTCTCTTGATAGTGTAATTTGGTGTTCACAGACTGGTTGTCTGTTTTTGTTTGTGGCTGGAGGTCTTTGTTCAGTGAAACAGAAGCAGGCACTGAAGCAGAAACTGGAACCCCACTTGCTGCCCTAAGCAGTAGGGCTGCACTGTGTACTTGTAGGTTTCAGCTCGCAGAAGCTGTTATTCCCCTCAGAACCACAAGAGGTTTGTGCTTTGTGGCAGTGGGAAGGTAAGAAAGTTCCCTGCAAGCTGGACTGTTGTAGCAGTTGAGTAGCTAGACCACCTGCCAGCCATACTTCAAATGAAGAGACTTGCATATTTTTTGGTTTTGAACTGTTGCAAAGCATAATTCACAATTAAAGGCTGTGAATTTCAAGTGAGGAAGGCCACCTTATTTGCAAGGCAAAACCAAGACACCTGAATTCACTGCTGGGTGGGTTTAAGGTAAAGGTGTATATTTTGCTTTTTCTGTGTTCTGGTCAGTGTGAGGAGATTTGTCAATCCTTCCTAAATATTTGTAATTACCACCTGTGTTATTAACAGAAACAGAAAGAGCCCTCAGGGCTTGTGTGGTTTGTTGCAGTTTCAAGGTTATTTAAAAATTGAGTGCCACAGTTCTAAGTATTACTGTGCCTAGGTCCTTTGAAAAGACCAAAGTGCCTAAATTCATTTAATATTTCATTGGTGCACCCATGCCACTTAAGCCTGAAGTTTTTTTTCTCATTTGAAAGGGCTAAGCCATTCATCCCTCTCCTGTTATCTGTTCTATGCACAGATATGCTCAGTGTGATTGTCATCGTATTCCTTGGAGATGGCTGCAAGTCGGTGTGGCAAAGGGTTTATGACATTGATGTGAGTTTTACATGAGGACTTCTAACAGTCGAGTGCTCTTGCTACTCTTTGAATGCCAATGGCTCTACCATTTTCATGTGTGCAGAAGAAAGTTTATTCCTACAAACACTACTGTGAATAGTCACTATATCTATTTTCCCTTTCCTTCTCCATCTTCTGCTTGTTGACAAATACATGATGTGTGTGTAGCTTGACCATTTTTTGAGGCAGGCATCATGGTGCTAAAATCCCCACCCCAATGAAACTGATAGGAATTGGCTTAGGATTTCACATTTGACCCAGCATGTGTTTTTAATAATATCTGTTGCCTTTGGAGTAATATACATCTCAGCTAGGAAGACCTGTTTACACGCAAATCTTTATGCACATTTTCCACAGTTATTTTGTCACCTCATTCAAAGCCAGGATGTTCATAGTCTCATTATATTAAATGTTTAAATCTATCACCTATCTGACTTGTAGTGTGCAATAGCAGCAAAAAGTATCCCCGTTCAGGTTAGCAATACTTTGAGTCACAAGGCAGGTTGCTGGAAGCAGAAGGAATTTGTGCTGTGGAGGAGTAAATGTGGTATGATCATGAAAACAATGGAGATGTTTTCTCCAAAACCACTCTTTCAGAGTGCTTTCTATAAAATACGAAATAAAGCAGCCTGAATTTAGTCAGACTTGTCTCATTGTATCCCAGGGTGACAGTTTCCTGTTCTCCTGTTCTTCATGTCTGTCACAAGATTAAGGAAGGAATGAAGAATCACAGGAGAAACATCAAATCAACATCTAGCAGGACAATTAGCAATCTTTTCAGAGCTCATCACTCTACAAATTAAGATCCATTACATTTTGCTACTATCTTTAATTTAATGAAAGTAGCAGCTGCTCTGCTACTTCTTATACGAGTCACAATATTTCAACACTACGCAGAGGGGCTTTGTTTATTTTTATCAGCACAGAAGAAGGCAGTGTTTTCAGCAAGTAGTATTTCAGGAGAAAAAACTGCCTGTATTAGGAGACTCTTCAATTATTCCCCCAGCTCCATATGACTTCCTCCCTTACATATCCACTAGTCTTCATTATTCAAAACCTCATTTTACAATCGAATTATAAGAAAATATTTTCCATGGATAATGGCATTAAGAGAAGTCAGGACAAGTCAATAAACAGAATCACAAACATAATATTTTCACAAAAATGACATATGGCCTGCTCAGAGCTATGACTGTATTGCTCTGCTTTACGGGAGACTAATGATATAGGAGTTACCTTGGCTTTGGTTTTAGAGAACAGTAACTTAACATTACCAGTTGAATAGTGAGTTGTGTGGGTTGTGGTTTTTTTTTTTAAATCCTCCATAAGAGAGGTTCAGGCTGGTTGGATTAATGTGACTAGGCTTCATTAATTTTCAGTTGCTAACAAAGAGACAAGTTCCTTCTGGTAATGATTTAAAGTGCTTAAACAGAAGATTTTTTCTGAATTGACTCCTAGGGAAGGACACTGTCTTTCCATTAACAGAGCCACGTGAGCATTTGTAAACACTCCGCAAGTGAAGAATTTTGAAACCTTAGGTTTCAGGCATTCATGAGACTTAGTGCGGAGAGTCCTGACTTTGACATCAAGAGTATCAGTTTTATCAGGGAAATAACACTAACAGTCTGACTGGGGGAATAATTGGGTTTTAGTGTTATGATAATGTTTGCATTTGACTGGGGGTATTCCGATCAAATGGAAACTTTCCTCCAAAATTTGAGCAAGTCAGAGTGGAAAAAAAAATTACCATGTGAAGATGACTTCAGTTGACTTCATATAATATATATATAAAAATTATATATAAAATATATATATTAAAATATTCTACATATATGTATGCTTTAAAAACAAGGTTAGGGAAATATGGTGCTTTCAAAATGCTGGAATGTTCTTGTAAAGTTTTTTATAGTATGAAAATTTCAAAGTAACTGATGAATTTGCAAAGCATTTTATATTCCATTGAAGATGTATGATTTGCTAAAAGCTTGGGTAGTTTTTTTTACATTGTCTAGCAGTTTATTACATCTATGTGTCTCGACCTCATAGTCTTTAGTGTATATGTAGTGCTGAGATAGTGCAGATATATTTCTACACTGTGAAAGAAAGGCATATTCATCTGTTTCATTTGTATACATGATCGGTTATAAAATGTATCAAATGAGCCATTTCTATCTAACATGAAGGTTTTATAGGACACGGCTGAGGAGTGACGACTTCAAGAAGAGCTGGATCCACAAGGCTAGAATAATAAAAAGAAAGTCCATTTGGCTGGCTGCTGCCTCAACAATGTACTCTGAAATGTGCAGAAATTGTAAAGACAGGAGTTATAACATTGCATTTGCATGCATTAAGACTTTCAGCCTGACCCACCACCTGCCCTGTTGCAGGTATTGTTTCATCTTGGAAAGGTTGAAATGAATTATTGGAATTTAGTCCTATGAATAATTTTTTATCTTGGATGCAGCCAGCTTTGGGGACTGGCTGATGTGGAGGGACTGGGGTCTGGGCTATGGTTTGCATGGTCCTGAGAGAAGACCATATGCAGGCTGTCTCGCGCAGGGGGTTTGAGGCCGAGGTTTTTGTTGCTTTCCCCTGTTTTGTGTACTTCCGTTTAAGTAAAAACCCACAAAAGGAGGTGAATTATCAATTCAACGTGGTAGTGTTAAAGATGGAGCTTCCTATGAGGCTGAAAATGTATTTCTTTACTGTAGAGATCAGAAGTGAAATCCAACCCGGAGAGTCAGGTCTGTTGGCTAACATGGCCTCAAGTTGTGTCAGGGGAGGTTAAGGTTGAATATTAGGAAAAATTTCTTTACTGAAAGCGTGGTCGGGCATTGGAAGAGGCTGCCCAGGGAGGTGGTTGAGTCACTATCCCTGGAGGTGTTCAAAAAATGTGTAGATGTGGCACTTCAGGACATGGTTTAGCAGGCATGGTGGTGTTGGGTTGATGGTTGGACTTGATGGTCTTAGAGGTCTTTTCCAACCTTAATGTTTCTGTGATTCTATGCTTTGCAGTTCAGATTCGCCTGGTGTCTCCCTTTGGGGATGTGGCTGGTTAATCCTGTTTCTTCTCACCTCCGTGCTCACATTTCTTTGCTATGAGAGGGTGAGGGCAGGAGCAGCATGTGAGGTAGGGTCTGAGTGCTGAGAAACACTCCAAGGTCCTATGCTAGGATTGTAGTCAGAAGGCAGTGAATGGTGGGCCTGAGGATCCCAGTATGTGTGAAAATTTGTTGTTCAATGCGTAGCAGCTGTATCGCTGTGGGTGGGACTATGTTTTGGATGAAATTAGGCTAGCTAATCAAACATAGACACGGGTAAAATACTCTGGTGTCTATCATCGAGGAAGGAAGTTGCTTCAATATTAAATGAAAAAATGGACACCTAACTAGAACATAATAGGAATTAAATGTTTTTTATTTGATCAAAACTCAAGTGTTGGATACATTTCCAGTTGCCTCTCTTCTGTAAAGCAAGTAGCTGTTTTAATCATTTGTTTAAATGTAGCTTAAGTCTAAGCTGGACTGTAACACAGACCATCGGACCCCTAGAGTAGCTTTTGTCTTCCATTGAAAATAAGTCTCTTCTGTTCTATACCATTGTCTACACCATAACAACACTTGTATTCATATCATAGTCCTTGTAGCTAATCAGGGTAGCAAGTGAGTCTCTTCTGCCCCTGAAATTAAAATGTCAGCGTAGTCCAAGCCTCTTCTCCTACTTGAATTGAAAGTGGTAATTTGTTTCTCGAATCTGTCTTCATCTTTGGAAATACTTGGATTTTTTAAGTGTGGCTTTATGCTATGAGATTGCATGTTCTGAAAATTGTTATCAGACTTGAGGCGTATTGTGTAATTTCACCAAGCATTTACAAAAAATTATGTGAACTGGGGCAGAGCAACTTTGCCTTTGTAACAAGGGAAAAAAGCATACAATAAGTTTTGAATTAGTATAATTCTACTTGCATGGATAATACAGCTCTGTTTACATCATGTTATGATCATACTCGCTTGACCAGAAAAGGCCTTCATGTATGGATCTTGCAGGTCTTAGATTCCTCCTAAAGTTTTTGAACTCTGTGAAAATGAGAATGCAATGTATAAAATTTATTTGATGTGACTTAAATATTTATATTAAACATAATTTTCCCTTAAATATTTTTGAAATCATGCAGGATCTGCAAGTTATTCTTTGTTAAATTGGTTATAAAAGAATTAGATCATTAAAAACAGTGAGCTTTTCACTGCACTGCTAAAGTTAATAGGAGGTTTGTAGTTTATAGTAATGGGCTTGCAGGATCAGTAGTCACCCAAGTACTTTTAAATAAGGTCCTAATTACAAATAGCAACATATTGACTATGTGTAGAAACCTTCATCTCTGCTGGAGTAGAACATCGGTGCCTATTCATTTTGCTAGATAACCATCCTCCCACCCTGTCATCTGGTATCAGTGCAATAATAGCATTGCAGAGAAGGCTTGCATTTCAGGCTAGTGAAATTCGTCAGGGAGTTCCTCTCTTTTTAAAATAATGAAAGTAAGGACAAATTTTACTAACGAAGCAGCTGTTAAAACAATTTTTCTTGGGTGGTGGGAGAGAGGGGACTAGCTTCAGGAATTCTTTGTGCCGTTCTCTGGAGGCAGCTTATCTGTACAGTGGTGTGTCTACTTCCCAGGAGCTGTGAAGAAAATATGTCTTTCAAAGAGTTTGCCATCTAGTGCCCTAAACCTGCACTGGAGTTCAAAGAGCAGAAGACTGCAGACTTGTTGCTTATGACTTTGGTACGTGTCTATGTAGTTGCCTGTATAGGTCAGGCTTTCCACACTGATCACAGTATAAGACAAGTGGGAAAAAGAAGAAATATTAGTGCTTTTAATTGTGACCCTTTTTTTAACACCGCAAGTAGCGTTGTGACTTTTTCCTCACAGTTTCTTCCAGTACACAGAGCTGAAGATCTGGCTTTGCCATTGCCCCTGAAGGCAGGATAGTTCAAAATTAGGTAAATGGGTACAAAAGTTGTGATGCATTTCACACCCTTGTGTGAAGACACGGGACCTGAACCTATACTTAACAGTATGTAGGTAGTTACACAGTGAGTGTCTTGATGCTCCAAGAGGGACCTACCTATTTTAGGTGATCACATGAAGGTTCCACGGTTTTAATCAGCTTTGCCAAGCAGCTGACTTCAGCTAGTCCTCAGAGAGATTACTTTAGGAAAGGTTGCACTGGCTGGGTGCTTTAAACCAGAAATCCATTATGTGACTTCTTGTCAAGGACTCAGCAAAAATGGCTAGTCATTTCATTTTATTTCTTGGCATTAAGTAGTTCCGGAATTTAACAGTTAGTCAACTGTGCAGTTATTTCCAACTATAAGAAATAAGAGCTGTGGTCACAGTGGAAAGAAATAGTTAAACACATTAAGCAAAGTTCTTAAAGCAAGAATTGAAACTGGCTGACATACCAGTGGGACATGTATTTGGTTTTTCACTTTGGATTTATTAGTATTTTCCTGACTTGTAGGTGAATGAGAATAACAGTTATTAAAAAAAAAAAAATATTTACAGTGTATGTCACCGGTATATTTGACTCAGCTGGCTGGGAAGAAATTTTAAACAAAAAGCAGAAGTCAGTGAAAGATCTTTCTGACATAATGTAATTTGGTTACTATTCAACAACATTACTTATTCATGCAAGTAAGTCCCACTCAGCTGAAGCATCCTACTTGCAGTGAATTTGGGTGACAGAGCTGTACTTTTTTAAAAAAAGAGTTCATTTGTTGACAGTTAAAATGCTGTTCCTGTTGTGACTAAGGATTTCAGTGATGACACCATGATGCTAGTGTTTCCCTGGGTACTTTTGAGTAATGCTGCTAACACAGGTGTTGACTGAATCTTTGAATGTGATGTGGAAGATACTGTAACGTACATGGGGAGACTGAGTATACCCATTATTTGATATATAGCTTATATCCCACATGCTGGCAACTGTTGCCTTGGAAGGAAAAGTCTGTTTGGCAAGGAGTGGGAAAGGTGCTCAGTTTCCCCGTATAACCTTGGAAAACTGCATTCAGGATGTTGTGACACAGTGTAACTGTTTACCCTTAATGTAAAATTATATGTGAATGTTACTTTGGTTTCAGATATCTGACATTCCAGATAGATTTTGAAGCTTGTCTGTTATGTTTCAATAAACCTTCTGACCTGCTGCTCTCTAACCGTTAGGTTTACCCGAAGGCATAATGCTACTGCTTTTCTTCTGTTTTCTCCTATGTGAACAAATTGGCACAATGTATGAATAGCTCCAGCCATGCAGAAATATAGATAGAGACCTGCTTTGCTCTTCCCTCTCTCTCGCCCTGAGCAAATCAGATATTGAGATGCTCACCATAACTTTTATATCCCAGTGAAGAAAATGCATGAAGTCCTGCTAGAAGGACAACAATTCAAGCGTGGTAGACCACTGAAAACCAAACAGTTCTCTTCCAGCAACATCTACTTTCCCCTCCCCATTTTCATTTCTGAAGAAGTTAAATCATGAAAGGACTATAATCTCCCCCTTCCCATATCACATTAATGTTGGGGAAGATAGTGTTGGTATGGTTTTCCCTTTCAATGTTCTTTGTAAAACAACTATAAAGAGTAAGCCCATCACAATAGAAAGTAACACACCTTCTCTGATGGACTGTGCTTAACAATTGCTTATTATAGGAGGTTTTGAGGAGAGTGTCTTTACCTGTTAATAATTCATTTAGCTGTGTGGTACTTATAATGCAGCTCATAAGGAAAAAGGCATGGATTTTGTAAGAATGTGATCTGAGAAGTAAAGCATCTGACTTAATAGTTCCTGTAACTTCTATCAACTGTGAGTAGAGACTGTTATTCTTGGGCCAAATATGTTATCCTTGCACAAGTTTTATAGAGGGTCTCTGTAGACATTTAGTCATATTCATATCCATTTTTCTTGAATGTTACTAAATTATTCACTTCACTGAACTGCTGCGACAGTAAGTCTTATGATTTTATTTTACAGGACATAAAAATACAGTGCTTTTTATATCTCTAATATATACTATAATTTTTTTTCACTAATTGAGTTTATACAATACCCTAACTGGCCACCATTTACACAGTGAGGGTCAATAGGTTTTCCAGTATTTTCTGTCTGTATGTTCTGGGTATAGAGTCCTTGTCTGGCATCACTAGGGAGCTTAACGAGTTTGAAGTAGACACATCTTTTCAGGACAATGTTTTGGTTTTTTCCCCTTTGGTAAAATACCTATATTCCATAAATCTTCATAGGTAATCTGTGCATGTTACTGAAATATGTTCTAAGATAATAGACATTAATTGTACAGTAAAAATTCTGTCATAGCACAGTTTTGGTGTCTATTTTGCAAGCTTGCAGAGCTGGAAGCACCATGATATCTACTTGATACGTGCATGAGGAGTGATAAAGTTAAACTGGAAAACCCTGTAACAGAGTTAGGGAGCTGTCTTGGTTTCAGAGGCTTAAATCTCAGCGTCTGAAATGTGAGTGAATTCCAGTATTTCTGTAGATTTCTCAAGGTCTATGTATCAGTGTACATGGAGGTAGATACGTGCCAAAATACTTATTTGCTGTAAAATGTTGTTTTTGAGTAAATGGTCATAAATCAGAGTTGAGTTGAACAACAGTGTCAGATCTCTAACTGTTTTGCCTTTTAAATTGCTCACTTTTTACCTGTCTGCCCATTTATTTAGGATAACATTTGTTGCAAGTGAAAAAAAAACCCAAAACATTTTATATGTAGATTAGGGGAGGATAGGGGCCCAACTGATTAAATTACAGTCCAGTGAAGTGAACTTAGGCATTTAAGGGGGCTGCTTTGGGTAAGTTATTTTAGAACCTGTAACTCTTGAAGGTGGTTGTTTTGGGGGGGGGGGAAACAGGCATAATTCAATGCTGATTACAGGTTATCCCTTATTTATCTGTTCATTAATAGCAGTCACTTTGAGTGATACAGGACATAAATTGAAAGACTGTTCTCTTAAGAGTCTTCATGAAACTAGGCTGTTTTTGAAAGTTTCATTATGTATCATCAGCCTGATTTTGTATATATCGGGAGTGACAAGTCCAGCAATAATGTTTGGACAAATAATGTTGTTTGACAATAAACTTCTGCTTTTCTCAAGAACTCCCTTTTCCCAACAGAGCTTTCAGTGCTCACTTTGCTAAGAATTATGAGGATTCCTATGCTCATGACTGGCGTAAAAAGCCCATGACGCTAGAAGGATGTATCTATGAACACCAAGCGTAGTATCTGTTACTTGCTTGTGGCACACCTAGTACTACCAGTGATGTCCATCATTAGGGATACAAAGACCTGGAGTGATGCGTGTTCTGCTCTACCTTTGGAGACCAACTCAGGTGGAAATGCACACGGAAGCATCAAAAGCGTGGCAGAGGTGCATTCATTTGGCACTGCTTGTCAGTCAGTTCTGTTGATGGGCCCCTTGTAGTTGGCACTTATGGCTTGCAGTCAGTGTGCATAGATGTATTTTTTTCTGCTCATTCCCCATTTACAAACTACTGTTTGTTGTTCACTGCTACTAAGTGGTTCTACACATGTGCATCAATTTGTTCTGCAGGTGGACACATATGTGTGCTGTTGTTCCACGGATCTGTACCAATTCATGTCTGTGTCCGTTGTTTATAGATCTACGTACAGGGGTAGAAGCAGCAGCTGTATTTGTGCTTGTAAAGGGAGCAGGCACGAAAAGCAGCTGAGGTGGCTGGATACGTATGTGGGAGTGGGTGGTTAGGAAAGGAAAGGTAAGAGGACAATGACATAGGTCATGGCACACTTTCACTTGACCCATCAGCTGTTGCTCATCCCTTCAAACTTAAGCAGAGTTATCCAAGGGCCTAGGACAAATGGCTGTATCAGCCAGTCTGTGTCGCTGCCAAAGTGAACATGCTTGCTGCAGAACACTTTTAAAACTTTTATCTGTGATAGCCTGAAACATGAAGCAGTTTGACAGTATAACTATTTCACTGATGGAACATCTCAGCGAGGAAGTTCTTATCAAAATTTCTCTTTTCTGGTCTTCATCATTTTACTTCTAATCCTTGTGTGTCACACTAGATAGATCTCCTCCTTAGAAGTTATATCTATCAAATATTCATGGATACTCATGCCCACTCTTCACTGTCAGTTAGCAAAGATCCGTGTGTTTAACTCTTAATCTTTCCCCATAAATCAGTTTCTCAGTCTTATCATTCGTGTTACTCTTCACAGCCTGGTGGTGAATATTACCAGAGCGGCACACAGCGTTTCAAATGAGATCACAGCTAATAGAAATAATGATTATTGCCTTTCTGCAGTGTGGTTTCATCTCCTGTGATCACCAGGAAAGCTTTATAAACCACCGGTAGCACACCCTTTATCTCAGGTCTTTCTTCCTTCTTAGTTTAGTTGAATTCTTTTGTTTTCTTTCTATTTAGCTTAACTGCTTACATTTTTGCAGGAAACAAAATTTTTGCCTTTGAGCTGCATCTGTGCAGTGATTTCGCTAATTGTGATCCGCAGCCTACAGCTCTAAGATGGCACATTGACTGCAAGATCCTAAGGTGTTCCTTACAGCAACAAAGAACTAATACTTTGATTCTGTTGTTCAGAATCAAAGTATTCCATATGTAGTTTTAAGAGAGAAAGGTAATGCTATCAGCTTGGAAAGTTTTCCTGTAGATATTGCAGCTTATGAATGAAAAAAGCTATGTTATTGTTTGTTGGTTTTATCGTAGTAGTGAATTGGTGTGATTTGTAGTTAGAAGAAACTCATTTAGGCTTTCAGTGTACTACCTTTAACTCTGTATTTCTTCTCTTTGTTTTAAATGGGTCATTTTGTTCCTTAAAAGCTTGGTATTAAAGTGTTTGTAAACTTGGATTCCATAATGACCCTGTTTTAATAAGTACATATCAAAAAAGTGAAGAAATTAGAAATCTGTTTTTTTGTTATTTTTCAGTTAGTTGTATGCCAAAGATGACAGCCACTTCACTAGTAATTTTAATGTGCTCCAAGTGTTCAGAACTGTTATGGCTGTGATAATTTTACATGGTATTATGCTGATAGAACTGTCCCTGTATTGTTCCCACTTTTGGATTAGTACAAATACTAGTATTTGCAGATATAAATCTTAGAAGCAGTCATTCCTGCTTGAGTAACATTCCAGGGCAAATGAAGAAAAAGAATGACTCCATATGAAGCCATTGTCAATTTGCTTAGTACATATTTTGCAGCTGATAATTTGTGCTTTTAACCTTGACAATGCAATGGGTAGAAGAGCTCCAGGCCATATTCACAGCAGCTCCATCCATCATGAAATAAGTCAGTTAAGATACATCCTCCTCTTTGCACGCTGCTTTTCACTTTTAATTCTCAACAAACATCCTGTCATTTTAAAAATTTAGCAGTTCGATAGCTCTTTGCAGTGCACAAAAACTTGTGTTGGTAATAATTTTTACCTTTCTGTAGGTGTTTTGGTATGTTTGTCAATGATCCACAGTTTTTAACAAGGGCAAGGAGTAAAATTATAAAGCACTAGGGACAAAGTGAATTTTTGAGAACTTATTTCTGGCTTGAACAGGTCAAAACCTCTATTGAAAGTAGGGAGCATGGAATCATAGAATGGTTTGAGTTGGAAAGGACCTTATAGATCATAGAGTTCCAAAACCCCTGCCATGATCAGGGACAAATTCCACCAGACCAGGGTGCTCAGAGCTTCGTCCAACCTGACCTTGAAAACTTCCAGGGAAGGGGCAGCCACAGCTTCTCTGGGCAACCTGTGCCAGGGCCTCACCACCCTCAGGGTAAAGAATTTCTTCCTAATATCTAATTTAAGTCTTCCCTCTTTTAGTTTAAAGCCATTACCCCTCATCCTGTCACTCCATGCCCTTGTAAAAAGTCCACCTCCAGCTTTCTTGTAGACCCCTGTTAGGTACTGGAAGGCTGCTGTAAGGTCTCCCGGCAGCCTTCTCTTGTCCAGGCTGAACAGCCCCAACTCTCTCAGCCTTCCTCATGGGAGAGGTGCTCCAGCCCTCGGATCATTTTTGTGGCCTCCTTTGGCCCCATGCCAACAGATCCATGTCTTTCCTGTGCTGAGGGCTCCAGAGCTGGAGGCAGGACTCCCGATGAGGTCGCACCAGAGCAGAGGGACAGAATCCTCTCTCTCGAGCTGCTGGCCACGCTGCTGGGGATGCAGCCCAGGGTACGGTTGGCCTTCTGGGCTGCGAGTGTGCATTGGTGGGTCATGTTGAGCTTTTCTCATCCATTAGCCCCCCCAAGTCCTTCTTGGTAGGCCTGCTCTCAATCCCTCGTCCCCCAGCCTGTATTGATACTGGGGATTGCCCTGACCCATGTGCAGTACCTTGCACTTGGAGAAAGCTTATTTGGTCAAGGAAGAGGTGTATAATCTGAATTACTGTTGGAATAAAATGCATGTCTTTCTGCAGACCTTGCTTTCAGGAAGAAAAGCTATTTTCAGAAATCTCATGAATCATGTGTGTATTAGTGAAGCTAGCATGCTGCTAAGAAAAGATGAAATACTCAAAGAAAAACCATAGTGCTGTAGAATGCAGAGTGCTGCTACATTATTAATAGTGCTCTAGAAATTGTTGAAGTATCACAGTAAGATTGTTTAGTGTTGGGAAGAAGTCTTTGTAGCGTGCATTGAGAGAATTATTCAATGGAACAAGGAGGCTGTGTTTTTGCTTGCTACTTAAGCCTTACATGTACCATATAGTGAGAAATGTAATGAGAAAGTTCTTTCTAGAGTAAACTGCTTCATAACTACAAGAATGGTGTATAGAAATATGCTGGTTTTGATATCTAGACCATATCAAATGGACACGGTGCCTTTGGGAACTTTTTCTCATACAGTATGCAGTCTTTTTCCGAGCTCCCCACTGCTGAGACTGAAAGATGCAGTTTGCAGCTCTGTCTTCAGTAGTTTAAACAGAAGGGCTTGGACTTGACCTTTGAGAGTGATTGCCTTTCTCTCGTTGTCTTATGAGTGGGATTGTTGAAGATAGATTCCTTTCAATAAAAAAAGGGAAGAGGTGACAGGCAGGGGATTCTCAGCCTTACAGAATTCTGTGCCTGCCTCCCTTTGTGTAAAACTTTGACCTTTCAGATATGCTGCTAAAGCATGGGGGTGTTTTGTTATTGTTTTGAAGGTAACCAGCCTTCAGCTCACACTTTTCTTCCACAGCAGGAGTATGCACGAAGATGTTTCTGTAAGTGCTGCTTCAGTCAGTTTCTTTGAATGTGATGTTAAAGTTCTCAGTTCTGGTTCTCGGCTTCGCTGCAGCTCACAGCTGCAATGGTAAAGAAATTCCTGATCAGCTGTATGTTGAAGTAGATCGGTGAAAGTGGCATCTATCAAACTTTTGGCACTGAATCTCTGGCAAATCTTTGTCTTCAAAGTGTACAAACGATGGAGACAAAAGCTGTATATTTGTCTTAGGGGCCTGTTGCTGTGTTATAGCAACTCTTGGTGCAGATGATGTGTGTGCTTGAGATTTTGAATATTGATGTGCCAATTTTTTGACATGGGGAAGGCATCTTAGCTTCAGAAGTGACTGCATTGTTTTGGTTGAAATAAAAAAAACCTTTGACCCATTCAGACAAAATTGCAGACTCAACCTGTGCTGTTAAAGTATGTGCAAAATTATAAGCAGCTGAAAAAAAGCTTATGATGTAGGGAAAGGAACATCCTAAATATTGTCTTCGTAAGTCTGCTTTGTATGTGAAAACAAATTTCCAGCAATAATCAAGGACACTATAGGGCTACAAGGATGGTGAGGGGACTGGAACATCTCCACTACGAGGAGAGGTTGAGGGAACTGGGCTTGTTCAGCCTGAAGAAGAGAAGGCTGCGAGGGGACCTTGTAAATGCCTACAAATATCTGAAGGGTGGGTGTCAGGAGGATGGGGCCAA
>Ga0065711_1033710_pt1 | contig 24965 bp, 13 predicted proteins | sample Hoacrofraction12_FD_59098 | JGI IMG/M metagenome (GOLD analysis project Ga0065711, IMG submission 59098) | Hoatzin crop microbial communities from Cojedes, Venezuela - Epithelial fraction 12 v2 (version 2) | ecosystem: Host-associated > Birds > Digestive system > Esophagus > Crop | place...
AAAAAAAAAAAAAAAAAAAAAAAAAAGAGTGAGAATGCCAGCCTCGGACAATTTGTATTCGGCACTAAGGGCAGTTGCCTGCTCAACGTGCTCCAGGGCACACTGGCAGCCAGTTACGGCTGGAGGTATCTACCAAGGGCCCGACCAGGGTAGGCTCAGGAAGCAGGGTCTAGTTCTCTGGTATTTTCAGAAAACAGATTCCCATCTGAGCCGTGTTGCTCTGCCATGAAACAATCTCCCATGAGTGTCAGAGCTGCTCCAGAGAGCTGCACTGTCTCCGGCCAGCGTTTAACTGGATGCTAGTCTCCTTCGCATGTAATGCTTTTAAAAGGGCAAAGCTACAGTGAGTGTCAGCAAACCTGCCGGGGACATGGTAGAAGTGGGAGTAGAGTGGGCTCAGAATAGGAAGGTAAAGAGGGAACGGTGACTTCATACTGCTGCATTGTAACATTGAAATAGCAGCAAGACAGTAGAGAGCAGGACACGGTGAGGAGCCCAGACCCATGAGAACTCTAACTCCCTTGGAACCGTTAAGCTTTATGCAAGTCAAGAGCAGGCACAAAGAAAACAGTGCCTTGATCTTTTAAAACACTCGGGGACACACACACAAAGTCGGTAGATAAAGCCTGGCTGAACAAAATATTCTCACCTGGAGACCTGAAGCATTAGCATTTAAAAGGCAATAAAGGGCAATTCGATCCAGCCCATCCCCTCTACTCCTGCACCCACCCCCCTCCCTGACTTCTCCCACTCCCTCTTCCGTGCCACCTCTACTTCCCACCCACACTCGCCACGAACTCTGTAGAAGCCTCCCGCAGATCTGCTCCCTACAAGTATTCGGTTATAAAAATTAATTATTCTTATTTGCTATCTGGCAGAGCCAGCACAACGGGGCATCTTTATAGGCTTTTTGCATTTTCACCAAAATTGCCTGGTGTTTTTTTTCTGCTTAGAAGGGTGTGAGTCGAGGATAACCCAACTTTAGGCCCACATTACAGTTCAAGGCAGTGGGGTTTGTCAGCAGACAAAACCTTCCCTGTTGCCCTGACCGATGGGAGCTGAAGTTGCCACCTGGCAAACACCCAGGCTGCCGTACTGCCCACTGCAGCCACGCTAACAGCAGCTCTGTGATTGGGATGCTGTCTCTATGAACAATATAACTTATCTGAAAAAGCCTGACAGGTGGCAAACTTGCTTGTTACATTTATTTCACTACTATAATATCAGCTCCATCCCACAGCTTTTAAAAAAATGCGAGAAAAATCTGTCTGGTTACGCAAGTATCTGTGATGTTACACTGACATCATTTCCCAGGGAAGCAGATGGTGACTGGAGGAGAGGCCACTTCAGACTCCAGCATTGCTCTTTCCAGGAGTCTATATTTACGATTTAGCTACATACCCCAGCTGAAACAGGTGGGCTGAATTTCCACTGCGTTCGCCCTTGTGTTGCCTTGCAGGCAGTGTGCAGGACAAATGGCTTCTACTCCATCAACGTGCCCAGCTGGTTCAGCCTGCACAAGGTGGTCCAGCCCTTGGTGAAGCGGGTCTGCGACACCGACCGGCTTGTCTGCAGCAAGACGTGCCTCAATTCAGCTGACATCGGCTTCGTGATCGACGGCTCCAGCAGCGTCGGCACCAGCAACTTCCGCACAGTCCTCCAGTTTGTGGCCAACATCAGCAAAGAGTTCGAGATTTCGGACACCGACACCCGCATCGGAGCTGTTCAGTACACCTACGAGCAAAGGCTCGAGTTCAGCTTCGACAAGTACAGCACAAAGCAGGACGTGCTGAGTGCTATTAAAAGGATCAGTTACTGGAGCGGTGGGACCAGCACGGGAGCAGCCATCAGCTACGCCTCAGAGCAGCTGTTCAGCAGATCCAAGCCCAACAAGAGAAAGATCATGATTCTCATTACAGACGGCAGGTCTTACGACGATGTCAGAGTGCCGGCCATGGCAGCTCACCAAAACGGTAAGCTCTTCCATCATTAGCTGCTCTTCTTACGCGCCTCAGCCTTTATTCAGGTCAGAGAAATGCAGTTCATTACAGTTTGAAGGCACTGGATGAAACTTTGGGAAGCAAGCTTAGCACCTAAGCCTGGGAGGGGTCTCACAAGCTCTAAGCAAGTGTTGGTTTAAAACCTGAATGAGGACCTTCCAAAAAACCTTACATAAATCTAGCAAAATGCAGCTACTACACATAGGAGGTCTTAGGGGATTTCTACTGTCTTAGCAACACACGAAGCCTCCTTTGGCTTTCCAATCAGGATGATCATCCATCTTCCAACACAGCTGTAGGACATTTGCAGTGGAGCAAGAACCCTTTTTTCAGGAGCCTGTTGTTCAGACCCAGAGCAGAAGCTTTATTATTGTTTAACCCTTTTTGCTGTTGGCAAAAGTGCTTCCAAAGCACAAACTAGGCCTTTCCTCCAATTTGAAAATGCCATTTTTATATGTAGAGAGCACACTGCAACACACTGCCCACATTTTTGTAGCCTGGCAACTACATTTACAGTATTTGTCTTCCATCAAGTTTAAGCAAAAACAACTTTCATGCTCATTCTAAACTCTGGGTTTCTTTCCAGGAATTATATCTTACTCCATCGGAGTTGCTTGGGCAGCCCAAGATGAACTGGAAGCCATCGCAACAAACCCTGATAAGGAGCATTCCTTCTTCGTGGATGAATTTGACAACCTCTACCGCTATGTTAATCAGCTCATCCAAAACATTTGCACAGAATTTAATTCCCAGCCACGGAATTGATGGACGCTAGCAAGGCAGGACCCTCGGGTGCCATGCTGAAGGCACGCCAAGTGCCACAGGAGTAATGCCAGCCCTCAGTTCAAGAAATACTGGAAGTGTGTTTCTCTGGACTTTCCAGTCTGCAAGGTCGATTGCAGCTCTGTCCCTATGCATGGTAACGCTCTGTGTAGACTGTCGGTATTTTTTCCCCCCCCTTACAGGCTTCAGAAACTCTGATTTGGACAGATAGCAACAGAGGCAGTAAACACAGAGGAAATGACTGGAGCTGTCTGAAAAGCTGCTTCCAGCAGAGCGGCCCAGCTTGTCCGATTCCTACCTTCTGGCACACATAAGCTCCTTAAAACGTTCCCCCCCTCTTCCTGAAGCGGCCGTCCCTCCAGGGAGCGGCCACGCTGCCCAGCTGCTGCGGCAGAAGCACCTCCGTGTCCGCACAGCACTGCCCGCCAGCCAGCACCCAGCTCAGGGCTGAAATACCAGATGCTTTTATTCTAGGGGGACAGAACACAAATTTGAGTACTTTCTTAAAAGCAGGCACGCTCTCTGTACAGCTGTCTTGCCAGCAAGCTAAGCTTCAGCTAGCGTAAACTCAAGCATTGAGATTTATCCAGCCCAGAGACTGGAAAGCAAGTGAGAGGGAAGAGTCAAGCTGTGGGACCCTACAACCGTTTGTCAGCCCCAGTAAAGCCCCAAATCCATAAAGCAGCCAACACCCAGGAACTGGAATCTAGTCTACAGCACTGCATTAATACTTGTTTTTGAGACGTGTCTTGTCCCCTCAGCTCTCTTGCTCCGCTCCTGTGTGGCTCAAGGCCTGCAGAACCACTCAGGAGCACTGCTAGGACAGAGGAGACTCTGAGAAAAATTGTGGGTTTAAGCTGCTCACCACTGGAAAAGCACGCGAGACCCGCTGCCCTATTGCTAAACCACAGCCCAGAACGGCTTGTAGCAGTCTTCAGTGTGAGGAGAACAATTCCAGAGCCATTAACAGGATTTAAGCGGGAATTATCCGAAGTTCTGTATTACACACTGGGAAAAGCAGCATTTTGAGCATTTACAGACACACCCTCTCCCAAATCTGGGACTGACTTCTGTTTTATTGGTTGATTTCAAAATGAACCTACTACAGACCTGGATTATTCAAGACACACGGTTGTTTCTTACGTGAAGAACCAGCCATATCACTACCCAGTAGGGGAGGAGGGACACATTAAGAGGGTCAAAAGAACCGCACTTTAATTAGGAAGCAGCAGTTGCTGGTTATGTTTCCATCCAGTGTAAGAAAACACATTCATTAAGCAAAGTTATCGAAGGAAAGCGATGGAGTTTCAAAGCCAACAAAAACGCACGTGTTCACGCACCTCATGGCAACCAAAGCTGCACTGCACCAGGCTTGTGGAACTCACAGGAAATGGGAAGAAATTAAAACTCAAATGTCACGTCTTACTCGCAAACCAAGCTTTTAATAGCATTTGTAGTTTTAATAACTGGGACCTGGGATGTTTATTATTCACATAAAAATGTTAATTGAATTAAATTGCCATAAGGGAGACTCCTTTCTGCCAACAAAAGTAGCACATTCTTTTAAATTGTTATGCTTGGAAATATGACTGAAGTAGCTCAAAACTTACCAGCTAAGTAAGCATCATGCAAACTAATGAGAACAGCAGATTCTGCACAATCTCTCTGGTGTGGTAACCTAAGCCAGGTGGGGTCCTCTCAAGAGGTCAGTTACACAACCAATCCTGGATGAAACAGTGGTTTTACACAGAGAAGCTTCAGATCTTCCTCTTAAAGCTGGAACTGAACGTTTCTTCTAATTGAACATTATCAATACAATAATGCTACCCAGACGGAAGATGCAGGGCACTGCCAGCTTCCAAAAAAAGCAAAACAAAGACATTAAATGTAATTGTGTGCAGAGTTTTTAATGCTGATCTGTGCTGCTGCACTTCCACAGCAATAGCCTCTTGGCTTAGAAAAACTGAAGATTAAGGATGGAGAGTCGGGTAGAAGCAGAGCAACCCCTGATACCGCCCACCTCCTGACCCACCTCCCTCACCACCATTCTGCTGAAAGCATCTTTCTCTGTCAACAAGAGCCATCACACGGGCTGGAAAACAAACACATAAACTGAATTCACTGGGGACAATTTCAGACACCAGATGTATTGTCTGAAAACCTGTTTGCTTGGGGTTTAATTTGGGGCTAGCTGAGAAAAATAACTGAATTCTTAACTTTTAGCTACTCTTACGATTTAATTTTTAATGCAACAGCTTACCACCGCATATTGTTTTCCATACTGGCCGTACTCTTGCAGCACAGAAGCCTGGTACTCTGTGGAGACTCCCCAGTGTTCCGCCTGCGCTCTGCCGAAAGCACAGCACAGAGAGCCAAGATATCGGGAACAGCTAGAGCCACGTGTTCTTTAAGATATGTGTTTTAATTTCTTCCAAAAGCTTAATCTGCAAGCACCGACAGTGAGCTTTCAAATGCTCTTTCACAGGGAAGACGCACAGCTGTCTTCTGTGTCAAGCATTCATAAAGGGCACTTCAGGGTTTGTTGTTGTTTAAATGGTTTATCTTAAATTTACAGAACCACCATGGCACTCGGTTGCCAATATGCATTTTTACTAACTTCTCGGGATGACCTTGAAATTGTTGGACCTCAAGGTGTGAAAGCGGTTTAATGCTTAATCCAGTTCTCATCTACACTCCGATGTCCTATTCATAAACACTGTAAACTTAAGCATAAGCCTCAAAACTTGTAGGAATACACCCTTTCCATTAACAAAAGCACAGAACACACTCCTCTGCGTTTCACAGCAATCAAAATACTTGTCATCTACTAAAGTCTTTAAGCACCGTTTTATTAAAAACCAAGATAACTTACATATAAATTTTCATATATGTTCGAGCGGGTATATTTGTTTGAAGAAAGCAGCAGAACTCCTCCTGTAACATATACAAGCTATTTTGAGCTTCTCAATACAGGTTGCTGTATCTTTTGCAATAAAATTGTCCCAAAGGCATAAGCAGTACACTTCGTCTCGTCTGTGGTTAAAAAATAAAACACCAAATACTGTCCATGGCATTTTGGTTTCTGGAATGCAGTGAGGTTCTTACTAGGTTAGGGAAGACCTAGCAAGGTTGGTAAGCCCCGGGCGCTTCGATGTCGTCATTTTACAGGCCCAGCTGAAAAAAAGCCTAAGAGTGAGCTAGCAGAGGAAGGGCCACCAAATTACCTGTCAGAGGAATCGGTCATTAAAGCAGAGTCTAACAGCTAAAAGGCATCAAAATCATATGGACTTTCCCAAGTCTGCAAGATCATGTCTTATTTCAAACCAGACTTCTTTCGGAAGCTGAAAAAAATTAACACAGTCTCTACGTACTTTCTAGATGCAGGGCTGAATCAAAGATCTAGATGTCCAGATGCTTGATGCTGGGCCACTTAGTTTCTAACGCCTGACCAGTGCGGTAGAACCCGTCGCCTGGCTGAGGCATCCCCAAGGGAAAGGCTCCAAGGGCACCAAGGGGCGGGACCTGGAGGCAGGCAGGCAGCCAGGGCTGGGAGCTGGCTGAACTAGCCACTGGATACACAGCCAGGAGGGGGTTGTCTGATTGCCCACTCCCTAGGAAACTGCATCTCCGCACTCAGGAGTTGGGCTGGTGGCTTATCGCTGCCCAGCAATCACAGCGCAGAACACCCGCCTCGAGATGAAAATGATGCCGACGCTCTGGAAGCCCTGGGGGAGCTCAGTGACAGCACCCCTCGCCTTTAACTCCAGCACTAGCTACTCATGTTCTGAGTGAACAACTAAATTTCAGTTCAAAGTTTAATGCTAAATCACCTACATATTGAAAACTTTGCAAGCGTACATCTATACAGCTGAGTGCCTCAAATTCCTCAGAGTAGTCTTTTTTCTTTTTTTCCTTGTTAAAAACTCACACTGTGGGGTATCACAGGTTTTAGCACTGAATCAGCTACCTCTCTCACAATCAGCTGTCCGTCATACTGCACGGCAAGAGACGTTATTTTCCTTAAGACCAGTTTAACGTCTTCTCTGATTTCTAATAAAACTCTGACACTGCAGTCTAACAACTCCAGCACTCGCTTGTAGGAATGACTTCTTTTTAAGCACACAGAGAAATGCTAGTTAAAAGTTGCACCATACAGCCGAAGAGAATATGCTCGCTTTTCTCACACCCAGATCATTATGGAGACATGCCTTGTCCGTCGGCAAACCCGTACGGGTTTCGGGAAGGCCCCCCCATGCGGGAGGGTCAGTCCCACACTGCTGGCAAAATCTTCTTTCTCTCTACCTCAGGCACCTTTGACTGACCCTCTCTGGAGGCAGAACACCGGGGTGAACGCAACTGTGCTGTCCTTTCGTAAAGCAATTCCTCCTTTCCTATGAGGAGGGAAGATGAGTGGGACTAAATCAGAAGGGTTATTGTACCCACCGTGAGGAGACGAGAACTTCGCTTATCACATCTACAAGCTTAGAGAAAACAGGATGGGCTCGCTAACAAGTTGTTCCGCTCAGTTCTGTGTAGGTTCCCATGCCACCCCCGCAACAGCGCCGTTCGGAGCATTTTCCCGTAGCAACGCGACTACCATCTGTGATGTGTGGTTTGCTCTCCCTCATCCTCTCCCCAAGGGCAGAACCGTGAGCATATTTTTTACGTTCAATGAATGTTCTCCCCCGGAAGCGCACCATGTCTAACGGTGCACATATTTTTATGCTAAACAAGTGTCCTCCCCATGAAGCACACCATGTCTCTCTGCGATCAACGCACCGCCGACAGACCAGCTCCTGCACAACGGCACCGTACCCACTCTGCCTGTCTGTTCACCCCACGAAGATCCTGGGGACTGTGCGCTGAAGTGCATGGAAATATGTACGGTGCCAACAGTGCCAAGATGGCACAGCAGCACAAATCTGAGACATACGGAGAACAGAAAAACCGAGACACTACTGCGAATGGTAGCATTCAAAAGGAAAGTCACGTGAAGCTGCCTCATGCCCCTCCAAACGCATCGCTACTTGTCCTAGTCCGAGTGCACTTCCCCTCCCTCCTAGCACACACTCTGAGACCACACATCTCGTGATAAAACGCAGAATTATGAACACAATACAAGATGTTGAAAAATAGTATTTATTAGCACCCAATTTACATAATTATATGGTACAAATGACACTTACTTGCTGCTGTAACATTAAATAAAGCTGCTCTTAAAAACCATTGCTTATTTCTGGAAGTCCATGTGATTTTGCTCAGCACAGAATGCGGGTACAGTATACAGCTACCCCACTTCACTACTGTCATACCAATACAAACAGCTGCATGGTTACCTCATGTGGTCTCATTTTAAAAAGCACGCTAACATAAGCAGAGCTATATAATTTTAATGACAAAATATTTACTTGACTTACTCAGGCAAGTGAATGGAGCTTTGAATATAACCTACCCAAGAAGTTTCACAAAATAGGAATTGCAGTGAAAAAGAGAAAATTCAGTGTTGCAATTAAGAAGCTCAAAAATATACTGGCATATTTCAAAATAATCTCCCTCTGAATTTTCTATCTTTGCCATTTTAGATATTTATCCAGGATTTTAAAATATTGAATTTTAGTAAGAAGTTTAATATTAAAGTATTTGAAGAAGCATTTTCATTTAAAGCAAAATTTACACTTTTTATAATAAATACTTTTCAAATCTTTGGAGAATTAATCACTTTTTCACTTTTCACATGTCCCATGATTAAGAAGCCTCTCTGAAATCATGAAATACATGAAATTAACGGATCCTTACTCCCAAGAAAACTAATTCCTTCACAAGTTAGAAAACAGAATGTCTCACTTAAACTAACATTCACTTTTGTACGACAGTAGCATTTAAACAAAGTAATTTGGTGGCACTGAGATTCTGACACAGTCTTGTACTGAGCCATACACAAACTGACAAGCAGACTATTACTCAACAAGTAGGTATTTCTCATTTGGATCCACCACTTCACAAGACGCTTGAAGCCCAACATTGTTTCAAAGTAGTCATTCAAAACTGGCGTGCAAAATCATAACCTCAGCATAATTCTGAAGGGGATTCTTAATTTAATGTAGGTGTTTATATATCAGTCACAGTAGCCTTTCAAATATCAACTGTCTGTCATGGAAGTGACCCAGAACAGAAGAGGAGCAACTGTAGTTACTAACATTTAAGTGGTTATCATCTGTGGTATCTTCTCAAAAGAGAACCGTCAGGTAACACTCAGTTCAACAGTTTTTCTTGTAGCGAGGAAAAAAAAAAGTATATTAATATAAACTACCACAGAAAAACCCAAACAATGGTCCATAAGGCAAATAAAATTATCTGGATTTACTTTTTTAAAACCTGACAGTTTCTTTTAAAAGAAACCAATTGAAGACATTTATTGAGAATACAATGCAGGTAGTTGATATGCTGACAAATATCAACAGAAAATCTTACAGCAACAATAGTTTTCTCATCACGGATTTTCTTCTACAGTTTTTTTCAGGTGCATGATTCAAGGAAAATATAGCACAAGACCGCTTTTCAGTCTGCTTGGGCTATAAAGGTAGAAGAAATTATTAGCTAACATGCTCAGTTCGCATTTCCAGAAAAAGTGCTAACACATATGAGACAGTTTTCAAAACCTATGTATGTTTGTAAATGTCTGACTGCAAGGAAACAATTCTAGGAGCCATACAACCGAAAACAAGCTACATTCAAAAAGCACTATCTTGATGATAGGAAGAATAAAAAAATAAATTCTTCATGGAAAAATATTAGCTTGAAGTCCACCGTTTATCCCTTATACAATGTTTTTGGCTGCTTTTAGTAAGTAATCCAAAAATAATGAGAATATTTGGCTTGGCAATAAGTTATCCCTTCCCTTTCCGAATAGTACAAATTCAGGTGCATAAAACTTTTCTCAGCATTCCCGTCTAATACTCTGGTGTGAGGACAAAGGGTTTCTTGAACCAGCAAGGAAGTAACTTCGGGAACCTGCAATTCAAACTGAGGGAATGCAAGCAGACCGGGCTTGAGAACCGTGTCAACACAAGGCTTTGAGCAGCGTAAAACACATACCTGCAGGCATGGTTTAAACGGAGGTGTGGCCTCCCAGGACCACAGCACAGATTCTGTCATCTAGCAACAAGTATCTCCTGACAATGAACCAGTGGAGACCCACAAACTGTACTATTCAACTGGATCTACACCTTCTGTAGTGGAATTCAGATTCTCCAAAACATCTTAAATGCTACAGCACTTGCTAAGTTTTCACAACAGACTACAGAGCAGCAAATAAGTCAGCGGGTGCGGTAAGAGACAACTCAGTAGAATTAAATGAACTAGGAATAAGGAGGTGCAAACTAGTCTTTTAGTGGTAGGAGGGGTAGGGCTGAAGCTGAAAACCTACCACCCTTCAAAAAACCCTCTAAGAGAAAATCAACAATCTTATATGAAATTTACCCTGCAATGAGAGTCCACTGCAGATGGGATTTTAACATTCTCAGAAAATACAGCCTATAGGAGCATTTAAGCGGGCAGACAAAAAACAGGTATCTCAAGGACAGCTAACCCTCACAACTGGTACGTTCATTAGCACAGGCAGAGACATCGTTTCAAAGGTTTTACTTCCTGCCACCCTGCCTCCCGGGATTAGTCCCACCCGCTGAACAAGAGCACTTGCCGGAGCAAGGACTATTTACACAAAGGTCATCCCAGTCCCACTCCACACCCCACGTGTGTGTTCACTTGCTCTGTTGTATGTAATACTATCTTCTACAATATTGGGGGTTATTCTTCTAAAACACCCCCTTATGTAACTGGATGGATTAACATTGTGGTTTTCATCAGTTTCTCTGCTGCTCAGTAGAAACACTGTGGAAGTTTGACTAGCAGTTTACAGGCCAGGAGTTTCAGTAATGGTGTTCATCTCTAAACTGAAAGACACTGATGATGAAAGAGTCAAGACTGTTCTCCTACTGTAACCCTCTTCAACCAAATACATCATCAGATTTAGATAAAATACTCTCACCACCTTCATGTCCTTATGGAAAACGGGAGATGCTTCAAACATTCGAGTATTTTTTTCAGGGAAATCTTTGCTTCCTCTCTGTCACTCAATACTAACAGCTATGCCGAGCATCCCTACATCATCCCTCCTGCTCACCAACAGCAGATGCCCAAGAAAACTGAAATTACCATGTCGAAGATTGCAACATCTTATATAAACCAATTTACCATACCTAAGTGGTTTACTATCATATTCTGATTTCTCCATTCTTAACAGTGTAGTCCAAAACAATTCTGACGAAACAGCTACAAATTTCAAATGTTTTTAAATGCTATATTATAAACAGCATGTTATCACAGTTACTTCCATGAATCTTATCAGCTCACCCAACAGAAAGCTGAAAAATGTAAACGCTAAGTGAGTCACAAATTACCTGGAACCACTGGTCCTCGTTTGTATGAGAAAGCACTGAAGGAGTATTTTTTACAGAATAGGCTTTTCAATGTGAAGCAAGTCATACAGATGACACTGTACATAATATATATATATCATCTGTAGATTACGCCTGAAGGGAAAAAAAAAAAAAAGAAAAAATGAGAAACTAGCCTAAAATTCTACTCTGCTTACCAAATTTTGTGGCTTTGGTTCAACACTAACAGACATCATGAGACAAAGCGTTACTGTAAAAAACTTCAAAACTTGCTTATCTGATGGTTATGCCTGCTTTTTAATTTTTTTTGTTTCCTTTGGGATGGACTAACACTTCTGCCAATCAAACACTGCTCAAATGACACATCAATTCATGGAAATTGCTGGTTCCCAAAATTACATTGATAAAACGTGAGGAAGGAGGTGAGGAGAGGGGACACATCTGTGATCAAACACTTGTACTGAAAAAGGTGGTGTAACTAAGTCCTTTATCTCTTAAACATTTACTAAAAAGGACAAGTTTCCGGTTACTTGAAATTCACAAGCACATAATGGTGTTGTATGACCTAATCACCAAGCTGTATGATGAACATCACACACTTACTCAAACACATTACGTATGGGACTGCTTTAACATAACATTATTTGAAAACATACAGCCTAAAAAATAACCTACAGTATGCAGCATGTAGTTCTACAGGCTTCTTGCTAAAGAACATATTTTATCAAAATAAAGATGAATGAGGTCCCAAAATATCAGGTGATTTTCTTACAAGCAATAAAATCTTTTATGCGGTATGTCAAAAATTTTCTCTTTGAGGCACAAAAATAAATGCAGACTCTAGGATTTTATTAGAGTGAAGAAAATGTTTTCCACAATAAAATTGTATCTAGAGCTTCTTCCAGGCTACTCCAAATCGTTTTGTGCAAGCATTTTGATAACTGAATCAAATATGTGAAAGCAAACAGCACAGTGAAATAAATTAGAAATTAAAATGACAGTATTTAAACCTAGCAGACCAATTTTCAGCACACAGAAGGACTGAAAATTCTCCCATCAAATCAGTTAGTAAAACCAAAATCAGTAGCACAGGCTAACATACACAAAAAAAATTATATGAGTTAATCATTAAAAAATGTACCATGTAAATTAGATATGGGAAAACCAGTAATTATAAAATGCCATATACTGATGTTGCACAAAAATGCTTATTTACAAGAATAAGCATTAGGTCCAGTCTTGTTTACATTTCAACAGATCCATGTATCACATTCATGAAAGTTACCAACTACAAATAAAATAATTTAGTGCCCTCAGAGATCAGAAGTTCAAAGCTTATAAAACCCAGGATAATCATGAAACAGGAATTAAGTATCTAGCTGCAAAAGAATCATAACAACATACTGAAAGTGAAGAAGCAGCTTGAGAAACAACGATGCTCAACGTTATTTAAAACAGTTGTCAGAAATAAAGAAATACAATTTGGGTTTGCAAGACACTAGCCAGAAGACCAAAAGTTTGATCTTCCTACACAAAAGCATCATGTTACAGAGGAAAAACCAACCAAACACAAAACACACTTAACCAATGACCTTCAGAGTAAGGCCAACAAATCATGCATGTGGAATGGTGGTGCAGGCACCAAGATACAGAGAACGGAGCCAAAAAGCGGAAAACAAGAAAAAGTTGTGTAAAAAGAGCAGACTAAATTATGGCTTCAGGAAAGTGAAAAGGAATGGAAATCCACAGCTAGAACTTGTGCGTGCCTTGAGGTTCCAGATTATAAAGACGATGAGGAATACGTAAAATGGCACAAAACATGGCTTGGAATACTGGCATGAAGTTATAAAAAAAGAACTACTAAACATGATGTAAATCCTCTTGTCAGTGAGATACAATCACTAATATAATCTTCGAAAGGAAGCCTAATTGTTTAGAACATATATAAAACCTCACTGGCCAAGACAATATTAAAATGCACAAGTCTACAACCCTGCTTTAGCAAGCAGATGGACTAGATAACCTAAATAATTTTTTCATCCCTAACTCCTCTGATGATGGTCAGAAAATCTGACAGGCTCATGCACGATACCCTGCAGTCCTACAAGTATGTGAGCAAGTACAGTAAAAAGACATTGACATCAATTATGAAGACCAGCACAAAAATATATATATACTCCACAACCTCTTTGTAAGGCTACATTTGTTTTGTTTTTTAAAGGCACCTCATCCTCTAGCTATTGCCAGCTTTTTAAAAAATCACTTTTCAGTTTGAGCAAGAGCTCAATAGTGAGAAGGAAACATCTTTCAATTCACATTTGAACAGCCACTTCTTACATTCCAACTGTAATCAGAACGACAGTCTTTAAAAAAAAAGCATGCCGGCCTATTAGTTTTATGTACAGCAATTTAAACAACTGTAACTACATATTGTATTGTGTAAGCAAAAGCACAACATTCATTTCATACTCACATCATTACCCTTTGTATATGCAAACTCAAGAGAACTCTTAATACTAAAACATTAAAATGCACCCATGGAGTCTTCCCTTACTAGACACATTTAATACATGTTTACAATATATATATACACATATATAATATACATAACTTTTAGAATTTTTCAAATAAATCTTTGTAATTTCCTTTCAAAAAGAAATAAAATAATGACACTGAAAGAATATGAGTCAAGTACACAGAACTCGCACAAAGTTGAATGCTCAGTTTTGCAGCCAAGTCTCCCCTTTTCCATCATAACCAAAACACTTTACAAAAACTAAATAATCTGAATTACTATTGTAGTCATCTGTTTCATGGTAAAAGTTCTAATCTCACCTATGGAAATACATTGCATATCAGTATTGTGAAGTGATGTATCTGAATATTCTGAGCAATAAAAGATAATACAGGACATTTTAACAGTAAGTATGTGTTGAAGGCTCAAACAGCACAGGTCAACCTGTTATTCTAAATAATATAGTTGATTTAAACTCTGAGATCAGCTTCAGACGTGGTCCCATCCCCATATGCCACTCTGAAAACAACATAGTCAAACCCTATGTTGATATCTTTCAATGATTCCTTTTTAAAAAGTGTCAGTTTAAAGGTAAAGATTTATTTATCAGTTTCCAGTCTTAACCTCAGGCTGGTATGTGGAAGAGCTGTGCTGGGTTCTTTCCTACTCACATCAGCACCAGAAATCATGTCTAGCAGAAATTCTGCCTTGCATTTCCAGTAGAGGAAAACACCAACTTCAGGCTTATGAGCAGTAGTAACTCTGATGATGACACCTAATAGAAAAGAATCCACTCACCTTCCTTTAAGAAGGGATAAAAAGATCGGATTAAAAGTTTTTTGTTATTCAAATCAACAGAGAAGCTCTGAATGCATAAACAAAGCACATCTGTTGAGTAATTACAAGAAGCACTCATTCTTCAGGTAACCTAATCAACAGCACGATATGCCCTGTGAAGCAGACCAGCTAAAAAGTTCCACAAATGGTGAAGCTGGGAAATACCTCTAGAAGTAGCAGAATCTCTCAGACTTGATAGAACTTTGTGTAGTTCCCACCTATTGCACTAGTAGGACTCATATGAACATCAGGTATAGGTCTAATCTTCAAAAGAAATTTCACTGTTCTTCTTAATGCCCAGAATGATACCCTTTTTATCAGGAACAGAAAGAGGAGATGAGTGTTTGATAGCTAAATTGTAGGACAGCTTCTTTGGAAGGCTTTGTGATAATTTCTTGTGCCAGACCTCCACGAATAAACAGCATTATAAATCTGAATAAGTTAAATCTGCTACTCAGTATATACAGACTGCTTCAGTCTGTTGTTAATTGGGACTAGACTAACGGCTCAGCTTCTAGCCACATGCTAATACAGTCTTTTAAAAAATAATATAGTTTTCTTTGCAAACTAGATATTTACTGTATAACACCTCAGATGTAACAAAAACTTTACTGCGTTTTAATTTATGTTAGTAATTTGCTTTTCTTTAACTGCTTTTATCTTAGGCTAGCAGCCAGGTGGCTGAGATTAACTATCCACTGCTGCTCTCTGAACAAGATCTACTTTATTATTACCAAAGGGATGACAAAGTGCCTCTCACATGACACAGTAATGAGCATGTGAACTGACACTTTTTCCAGGTGACTTAAAATTAAGTACATCAAGATTCCTCAATGAGAAGCATCCTTGGAAGCTTCCCTCTTTTCCTACTCCCTGACGCAATTAGACCCCTTCTTTCCAGTACTCCATTTTATTAATAGAGAATATATAGACCTAGTTTCACCCAAGGCCTGCCTGGACGAAAATTCACACCCTCTGAAATAAAAGCATTTCTTTAATTTTTTTTAACTATTTGAAACTGAGAGTTTCCAAGCTCTCAGCACCAGCTGAGCTCACAGAAACCAGAACAAACGTCAATTTAGAAAACAGCACCCTGCAAAACTAAACACTTACAAACACTCTCTGAATTACAGGGCAGGATGAGAAGACTCCTGCCCCTCTCTTCTCTGTTGTGCAGCTGGTTAAATATATACAAAGCTAGAGTTGAAAGGGAAGCACTCTGTCATACAAACACTTTAGCCAGGGCATCTGCTCCTGCACTGGCAATATAACATTTGGAGGGGTGGAATGCCACATCATGAATGGACTCATCAAATTTTTTGCGATGAGCAGTAAATTCTTGGATGCAGGTCTTGCTTTCAAGATTCCACAAGCGGATCGAACAGTCATGACCTAAAGAAAGGGGAAACAGTTTTCTCTGTAATTCTCATGTTGGTCACCATTATGAGAAAAAGAAAATTAAATCTGAATATACTTACTGCCAGACATCAAATACAAGCCATTAGGATCAACAGCTAAACTCGTAACTGCATCTAAGTGAGCCACCATGGAGTGGATCAGTTTTCCTTTGAAAGAAAAGATTTATTTTGGTTATTTTCTGCAATTCACTCTGTTACCTGTATTCACTGCTTAAACCCTATCACAGCTAATATTATAAATACAAGATCTAGTCCCATGACTGACACATTAAAATTATGCAAGTCATTTTTTTAATGTTTACAGTCTCAGGAAAGCCACAGTACCAATATCACCAACTTTGTTGGACCTTCGTTTCATGTGTGCAAAACCACTGTGAAGCTGCAATCACTGGGCATTTTAAGTATCTGCCCCTTAAGTGAATTGAGCAAATTCTTCACTAGGAAGGAGGACAGGGGCTGAGCATACTCATAAGCAATGAATATAAACTACATAAGAATACAGGATAATTTTAGAACATTAATTCTCTTTGAGTTGACTATTACAGCTTATTATAATTACAGTAATGATTTCATGTGAAAAATAAGAAATCACGGGTCAAATGTGGGGTTTTCTGTTGCAGAAGATAATAAAACAGAAAAAAATGAGCAGCTGTTTCCTCTACTATTTATTACAGAACCACATCATCAAGCAAATCAGCTATTTTCAGCTTTTTCCTCAGCTTCCATTGGGTCCTTTCACCTCTTCTTATTTAACATACATCTGGGGAGCAGTTCACTTAAAAACAACAATAATATTGAAAGATCTCAATTTAACTTCTAAGATAGTTTGACATGGAAGCAGAGGAGTCACAAACTGAAGATTATGAAGATTCACGTCAGAATACCAGATCAATACCACCATTTCTATCAAAAAGTCTTTTAAAACCTAAGAGATTTATAATTACACATCTCAGAGTGACTCTCACTAGAAATTGGAAAAAGTATTCTAAGCTGTCCAGCTGTTTCTGCAGAAGTGAGAGATTTGGAGAAATACAATAGATCAAATTGAGAACAACGCCTACAAGTGAATTTCCACCTCTATGCCATCAGGCTGAGGTCTTGGAAGCATTAAAGGAGTGCAGGAGCTTCCTGCCCTCAGATCAAAATAACACAGACAACACAACAGAAGAAACATGAACGTAAGCACATGAACACTTTCAAAAAGCTTCTTTTATGTTCAATATTGGTAACTCCCATAAATAAGGCATTTTAAAAGAACAGAGAATGATGTGGGAGATCCTCCGACTAGGATCTGCTGAAAAGATGCATACCTGTATTGTTGTCATAGAATTTGATGTGTCTGTCTTCATGAGCAGTGATACTAATTGGAAGAGTTGGATGGCTGATGACTCTGTTTATCTGACAGGAGGAACTGACTGCTAGGAAAAAACCCACACATATCAATACATGTAAATTGCTAAGTTCTTTGAAAGATTGCTACTAAGAAATAAATATGTAATCAAACTTATCTGCAAAATAATTCTTACCTTTAAATAATGGAAAATCTCAACTAGAACCTTATGTAGTGTGGTTTACTCTAAAGTACTTCCTGAATTACACACACACAGAGGTATACATAAACCGCACGTATGAGTGCAAATACAAACAAATAAGCTGTAACTTCTGGCCACGGTTTTAGATGGACGCATCAGGTAAGAATGTGAAGCCAAAAACTGAGTGAAAATCCTTTTTTTGCATTTTCCCACCTCCACACTCCTCCTCTGGTGAAGCCAAACTTTCTTTATAACTTATGGACAGTACAGGAAAATTAGCATTGCAGGCAGTATGTTTCCAAGCAAACAGGATCCTGTGCCCTCACCCTCCCAGATCAAAAAGCACCTATTATTATTTGATGCACACAGATTAAAATATGTATTGAAGAAAATGATGCTAGACTATTCACAGGAGAGCTGTTTTACTAGCCTTCAGAAATCTTGAAATATCATATATATATATATAAAAAATAAGTATAGGAGTTGTTTGATTAGAAATCTAGGCATTGCTGTGATGTACAGACTAGTGCAAGAGTGGTCTTAAGAGGTACAGATTATCACAAAACCACAAATAGCCACTCCACAGAACATCAAAATACAGCTATCTTCTTTCATGTGGGAGTTGACTGCTTTTAGTTAAACAGCTGCCAAAGAACTCTAATCATCTAATCAAACTTCGTACTAAAATAAATAAAATAGAATACTACTAAAGGATCACTTGCTATGAAGGTGGTAAAGACTTCAGTTTACATCTTTCTATAAAAATCTGAACCTTCAAGTAGTGTCAGCATCCACAGGACACTTAAAAATTATGAAGATGTAAATTAAGGAAAAGCACATCTATATTAATATCCCCCCTCCAAAAGTACTGAAAGCACATACGAGTGCATCACAGCCAGCTATCCTCATACTTTTAAAATGCCAAGCAGAATGAGTACCTAAGTAGTAGTGGTAGGGCATTTCAGGCAACTCATTTCCCTCTTGCCTATTTCTTGCAGAAATAATAATTATTTTTTTTTTAATATATGTAAGCTTTATAGTACTGTTACATAACTAAAGATACTAAACAGAGACTACTGGTTGCCATACCATGGTCTCGTTTTCTTAAAGGAATATTACTGAATTACAGGAAGGAGAAGGAGGTGAAAAAAATAGAAGTGAGGAAAAAAAAAAAGAAAGGTAATGTCTACTGAATAGATAACTGATTTAGGACTATGTTTTCAGACAGGAACAAAGATGTGGGTTACAAAAACAAATCCTGCACAGCAAAGAACAGTATGAAGAACTGAGATGGCACTTTCCATTCCTTTTTATAAAATAACAGTCATTCAGCTATTTCAGAGCAGACAAGCAAAGCCAACAAGACAGGCTTACTCCTTTTTTAAAAGATAATTAAACAGTAGAAATCACTGACACAAAACTTTTAGGGGAAAAAACTATTAAAATTTTTTAAAAAAGGAACATTTATACTGTTACCAGGCTACCATTTTGGCCTGAATATGAAACCTCATGCTTCAGCTCATTCTGATCTCTTCACTAATGCTGAGGTAAAATAATTTACTGATAGCAGGCTCCTTGCAGTTTCCTCTAAAATTTCTGATATTGGCCACTGCCATGATCCAAGGCATTATATGGGACCTTGCGAATGCTCTTCCACTGCAGCTCTTCTTTTCTCTTATACTGAAAACTTCTGCTAAAGCCCAACTGCAAATGAGCTATAAGTGTATATAAAACTCAGAAAAGGGATACCATCAAGGAGAAATTAAAAAGAATACAAACACTCACTCCCAAATTTTTAATATATTCAACTTCAGATTTACCTGATATTACCTCTATCTTGCAATTTTGGACTGAAGAGAGAATGGAAGTCTTAAAGCTGCAAAGATCACTGGGCTCTATTAAAGAAACCTGTGCTTCTCCTTGTGCTACTGTTCCTTGAAGAGGAATTCAGATAGTGTGGGCTTGTTTCTTCTACCTTCTTTCAAAAGTATGTGCACTCTCCTGCTACTGAAACACCCGCGATGTCTGTTGTAGTAGTGATAATTTACTGCTACATCTCAAAACACAGCTTATAACTAATGTTATAATTTATCATGACTGCCCAATTGTTTGGAAACACTGAAAAGACTATGAACAGTATCAAACAAGCAATTTTTTTTTTTTTAATACATACTTGTATCTCCACTGGACTCCAGGGTAAGAATTCGTTGCCGCGTCTCCATGTTAAAAATGCTAGTGTGTCCACTGTTAAACGACGCTACCATGAGGCTTGTGTCACTGCTCACAAGATCCACTGACGAAGGGATTCCCATTTCTAGAAAACAATGCAGAGAACATTTTCATAAGATATAGTTACTGTAAAGAAAACAAAAAAAAAGAAAAATCCCAATCAGTAAGCACCTTAATATCGAAAGGGTCATGACTATGAAAGGAAATGTTACATTTTAAAACCTACGTTATACCAATGTATAATGCAGATTGCCCTGCATGATCATCATTTTAATCTTATTTTTCCTATACGCGTACCAACAATATTCTTTACTAAGATGCTGTATCTGGAACTCCAGCTGGACAGAAATCTACTTTGAAATTAAGAAAGTAAGAACTCCCTGCCCCCTTCTCCTTCTTTTAACTTTAAGATCAATTCTCAACCAAACCTCCATTGCATGAAGTAAAAGGACATGAAACTGAAGTGGTAAAATCACTTATATGACAGATGATTAATATTATTATTATTAACCTGGGCAAATTCAGAGCTTAAAAAACCCCCAAAGCTTTCCAGGTGCAAATTTTATACGCTGATACTGTCAGCATGGAAAGTTACATAAATACATTATGAACTCTTATTACAGAGCTTCTTCCGCCCTGTCTGTTAGGGTATACATCCTGTCTCCTCACACTGGAGCCATCTGAACACTACAGGACAGAAGGCTGAATGTTGTGAAAGAACACCACCGGATGCAACAGATGCCAGGAGGAGGAGGAAGAGGTAGAGTGGGAGACACTGAATGTTAAGCAACCTAATGGCCATGTATCCAAATAACACAGAAATATCATCACTTCTCTAAATCTAAGATTCACGGGAGAAACCTCTTTCTTGGACACACAACCTCAGGAATGGTTGTACTTCTCCACAGATACTCAAAAAAAAAAGCCAAAAAGAACTGGTGTGAGAAGAAAATACGTATTGTTTCTGAAGTGACCTTTTCTACCACTGCCATGTCTGGTTATCTACAGCTTCCTGGTAAGCCTACAATGGTTAATCTAAAGGACTTAAATGATGACTGCTAGGTATTTTAGAGAGTTTGTTCAAGGTTCTCAATAAACCACAGGAAAACTCAAAGGACAATCTTTGAATTTCACAACTGGTTTTCACTCTAGTTTGGAAGATAAAAACCCCAAAGATTAGCTCTGTGAGGCAAACTACCCCCTCACCCCCTTTAATTTAATAATTAAAAACAAAATTAAAAAAAAACCAAACGAACAAGAAAAACACCAAAAAAAAACAAACAAAAAAAAACCCACTACAAGGAAATTTTCAAAGCAGGCAGGCAGGCAAGCTGGCAGCAAACCAGACACGTTTTTCACAGAACCCTGCAGAACTTTGGAAATACAGTTCTGCCACAACTAAAATATGTGAAATATTTCTATTTTTCTCAGCCTATTTTAACTAACAAGCAATGGTAGATCAGACCAGCTTTACACTATAATTCGATAAATCTGTTCAGTCATGCTGAAGTTTATTTTGCTTCAATGTTGCTCTGAAAAGCCAAGGAACTGTCTCCGTTCACGGGCTGCCTTTATGACATTCGGCTCTAAGAGAGTTTGGCAATGTCAGCGGGCTCATTCTAGAGCACTTACTCAAACAGCAACTTCAAGAAATTAGGTTCTAAACAATAGGATTTTGATTTGTGCATGACATTTCAGAAACTAAATCCAATGGACAGAATTTTTTTCAACTAGCAGTGTTTAGGATGACTAAGTTATTGGTATTTAGTTAATGCACAAACTGAGAAATTCAACTGGAATCCCCATGTTAGAGGAACAAGAACATAATCTGAGAATGGCACTGGCCTGAGCCGAAGCACTGACTACTCCAAACCTCTGTTGGGGGAGGAAAGGGCTTTCTATTCTGGATAAACCAAAAGCAAGGCCTAACTGAAACTCAGCTTGAATGTGAACTATGGAGTTGATACGTTATACTCCATGGTTACAGTAACATCAGTAGATGATGTGCAGCAGTTGGCTTTTAGGTATGCATGACTGTCCCCCTGTGTGTAGGTATCAAATCAGCTGATGTTAAAGGAGAAAGGACCCAAAATGCACTCTTCCCAAAGACATTCGCAAACATGTAAAATCCAGCAAAACAAACAAGAAGGATTTCTATTCAGTAGCCAAAATCCTGGCAGCCTGAGTAGTGATGCTCATGCCTCAGAGGCAGGGCAATTTTCTGTACCTTGATTATCATTAAAAATATTGAGAGCTGGTGCAATTTCTGTAGCTTTCCATAGACGTATAGTGCCGTCTGCTGAACAGGACAGCAAACGCTGGTGTGCTCCACTGTAAACCAGACCCCACACTGCATCTGTATGGCCTACAAAAGCACCTCTCAGAACAGAAGGATCTGTGAATAAAACACAACAAACGACATTTCAAAACAAAGTCTGAATTAAGTCAATAGTTGCATCTTGGTCTGTGTTTATGGACCAACCTTAAGAAGCTAGTCCATAAAAAAAACCCCAAGACTAATCAGGTGATGTCAATATAGAATCATAGAATGGTAAGGGTTGGAAGGGACCTTAAAGATCATCTGGTTCCAATCCCCCTGCCATGAGCAGGGACATCTTCCACTAGATGAGGCTGCTCAGAGCTCCATCCAACCTGGCCTTGAACACTGACAGGGAGGGGGCAGCCACAGCTTCTCTGGGCAACCTGTTCCAGTGTTTCACCACCCTCATGATGAAGAATTTCTTCCTAATATCTAATCTAAATCTGCTCTCTGAATATAGAAGTCTCAATTATTCTTGTATGAAGATACTTGAATTTCATCAACATACGTGACATTCAGTTATCCAGTTTACAACTAAGGAAACAAAACAAAGTTTCAGCAGAAGGGACAGTATCAAAGTCAGCAAAACACACTTTGATTTTAGAATTCACTCTCAAACAGCCCTTAATGGCACATCAGTCTCTTTTTTCCAGAAGCCAGCTTTGAGGCCAACCGCATCTAAAGCTATGAGAAGTGAAAAATGTTTTAAAACACAGACACAAGGCTGACAACTATTGAGATACAGTAAATCTTACTGAACTGGGCCTTTTTAGCTGTTTGCAGACAACATTAACAGCTTTGGTCTCAGACTATACAATCTCTTTTTATCTCAACTACACAGAGATTTGTTGAAGAAAAGAACATTAAAATACACATTTGCTGTGCTAACCAAGTATCAGATCTAGTCCTGTACTTTTTCAACCTAGCTGTTTCTCAAAATTGTGATGAGATCGAGGCCTTTTAAGAAAATGACAAATGTCATCTCATCAACTAGCATCAGTATCAGAACAAAAATTTACTTAATGCAAGCCAACATTCAATTTCTCTTTCACATTTTCAAAGAAGCATTATCTACAAATTGTACTATTTTAGCCGCATATCATTAATGTCACTAAATGTGTGATTTCACTGGTGTGTGTAACAGCAACATACCATAAGAGTCATAGGGGTCGATGTTTGGGTTGGTTGTACTCCAGCCATGGATGAGACCATCCGTTCCCCCACTGTAACACTGTTCACCATTACTGCTCATCACCACACAGAGCACTGGTCCACTGGAAGAACACCCCCCCCAAAGAAACGTTGGCTATTAACATTTCTGTTATTTGAAAACCAATGTCAACAGAATCTTCAAATTTCCCTGTTAGATAAAATTCACTTGCTATATGGACTGCAACAAAAATCCTGCACAGTCAGATCACTTGCTACAACACTTATCACAAAAAAACCCTCCACAACACTTGGTAATGTAACTACAACAGCACAATTTAATCATTATGCACATGAAATATAAGAAGTGTCACATTTTTAAACTACAGGCTTTGTTATTTTGCATAAACAGCTTTTTTCCCTTTTTAAAAAATGTAAGACACTTTCACGAAGTCAATTCCGCAGATTTAAATTCACTGTAAACAGCTTCACTCTACAGATACACATATCAGACAAAAAGCCAAGAGCTGCAATGATGAACAGAACACCTAACGGAATTTGAACTGTATAATTTGTAGGTACACCACAGTTATAAAAAGAAAACCCTATGTAGCTCCAGACCTAAAGAATTATGCAGAAAGGAGATGAACATCTGTAGGTATTTTAAATAACATGGGAATTAAATACTTCACATGAAATCACTAGTTGACAAGGTGGAAATCACTTTTTTAAAAAACTCTGTGTCTATTTAAAAATCATATATTTCTCAAAATATGACATTTCTTAGGAAATACTCACTTATGTGCTCTGAAGGTATATATTGGCTCTACATCAAGAGAAGCACTCCTAAATGAAACACAAGAAAATGTTAACATGTATATGATCTTACATAATGCTTTACAAAAGCGTGCCAGAATTGCTAAATTCTTAAAATCACTGCTACATCTTCTGAGTGTTTCTCCCACAACTTCCTCCCCCAACATCTTTTTTTATATGTCTAGGAATTCATTGCATTCTTTCAAAATATGATAGGATTTGTTTGTTTGGTTAGTTTTTTTGTTTAAAGACCTTCAAGATACAGTCCACAAACTCTCACACACCAATCAAACCAGTAGGGAGGTACATAAATGGTGGGGAAGGAGTGGAAGGCACCATTACCACATGGAACACACTATTAAGTATTCCCAATCCCTACCACAGCCAACGAGCTTAAGACACCTTGTATTTATATCAATGCTGTTGCACATTTAGAAACCACTTCAAGAACTGCTGGTCTGGACTTAACCAATCCGGTGCTGTGGGAAGACCATGTGCTGTGCCCAGGTATGATGTACTCATATCCTTACTATATTAGCCCTGCTAAGAATTTGCTCTCATTTCTGCAAATGCCCAGCAATACGCAAGAGACAGCGTACAAAGGAATCTAGCAACATCTCAGTCAAAATTTAAAGCTGTACACATGTGTATGCATGTATGTGTATGCATGTATATAAATGCATTTCTATACATTTATACACACATGCAAGCACACTAACAGGCCACATCCAAATATTTTCACTGTAAAATTAATTATCACAGAATCACAGAATGGTAGGAGTTGGAAGGGACCTCTGTGGGTCATCTAGTCCAACCCCCCTGCCGAAGCAGGGTCACCTACAGCAGGCTGCACAGGACCTTGTCCAGGCAGGTCTTGAATATCTCCAGAGAAGGAGACTCCACAACCTCC
>Ga0065711_1004105_pt1 | contig 24963 bp, 10 predicted proteins | sample Hoacrofraction12_FD_59098 | JGI IMG/M metagenome (GOLD analysis project Ga0065711, IMG submission 59098) | Hoatzin crop microbial communities from Cojedes, Venezuela - Epithelial fraction 12 v2 (version 2) | ecosystem: Host-associated > Birds > Digestive system > Esophagus > Crop | place...
TAGTGACAGGAGAAGGGGTAATGGCTTTAAACTGGAAGAGGGGAGATTTAGATTAGATAGAAGGAAGAAATTCTTTACTCTGAGTGTGGTGAGGCCCTGGAACAGGGTGCCCAGAGAAGCTGTGGATGTCTCCTCCCTGGATATGTTCAAGGCCAGGTTGGACCGGCCTCTGAGCAACCTGGTCTAGTGGAAGGGGTCCCTGCCTATGGCAGGGGTGTTGGAACTAGATGGTCTTTAAGGTCTCTTCCAATCCAAAACATGCTATGATTCTATGAAGCATTCCTATTCCCCTGTTAACTTCTACAGCAAGAGGAAGAGTTATGGCACTTTCTCACGTTACACTTATTTAACCCAGGACACAGCAAACAGTTTTCAGATATGCTGTTATCAGGCTTTGCCTCGTTTCAAGTTTCCAAAATGAATTTACATTTGGTAATGCCTGAACAGCTGATATGCAACAGAGGCATCATGTGTGTCTCTAATTCACTTTTGATTGATGTTGCTGAGCCTCCAGGAATAAGAACCATATGGCTATGGATGCAGACAGCTTTATTACTTTATTTATCCCTGTTCATTATGTTGAAGTGGCACTTCCACCCCATTTGGAGAGGAAAACTGGAAAGAGCTAATTTGGACTTCTTGAAGTGCTTTCTTTCCTAGCCTCCACATTGTACTCTGCAGAGGACTCCTCAGAGGGATCGCCCTGTTCTTACATCCATACAGTATTAAATACATTTGAGAGCATGGTCATAAAACAAAATGACCATGTCAAAGCCCTGTTGGGAAAAAGCCTCATTCTTCTCTTGTCTGCTTCACCAAAATACAGAACCATGTGGGTTTTGAGATTTACTCTTATCATCTCCTTGGCGCTTTTGTTTGTTTGTTTTAAATATACTATAACGCAAGAAGGATGGCCCTCCTTACATATCTCTTGTACTCTATCCTCAAGCCCCTGTACCTGTCTTATTTGAAGCAGATCATTCTGCTCCAAATCTTTGAAAGAACCATTTTCTGCTTCCAGGATACCCTTTTATAAAATAATAATCATATCTACAAAACGAAGCTTCTGTCACGACTGGCCTCATCCATTTTACTGACTTCGCTGGTGCCCACAATCAAAATGGTCTGTATTTTCCAGTCACCATGTACTATCATCTCAGGTTTATGAGCTTTTTTTAAAAAAATAAGGTTTGTTTCTATTTTAGGGGGTTTTTGTTGCTTTTGAGTGCAAGAACATGATGAAGAAAGTTCAGCAACGAGCTGATTCGGTAACTTAACTGGAGACCCTTAAAATGTTCATTAACAAATAAGAACGCCTAGAATCACCACTGGAAGTCATCTGCAACTATTGACTGCAACTTGTAACTCAGGATTTTCACTTCATCTATCTACATTTTCCAACACTTGCTTTCAAGCTTGTGATGAGTACACAGAAAAAGCATGGGAGAGAACAGGTAGCAGAGACACAGAAGACTTTTTTTTTTTTTTAAAACAGTGACACCATTTACAGACATGAGGCCAGTCATTTCATCCAACAAATGGCTCAGATTTTAAAATTAAAAGTTACATACTAATATAAAGCCTTCCTAATTAATAGTCTAAAAAATTAATATCTGTATACCTAAAATCCATAAATCCTACAATTTCAGAAAGTTTTTACTCTCTGTTCTTTTGATCAGATAATCAAAATTGTGCAAATTACAAGAGCTAGGAAACATTTAGGGCTTCAGGCATTCATTTTATATCCATTAAATGTAGTATTAGTCCTTCGGTCACGTTCTGTCTGTAACACTCCATGAAACATAAAAAAGGTGGTTTTCTTGCGTTCCACTGGCAAAAGAAAAGGTCAGGCAAAGCGGGAGAAAGATGTTTTACACTTCTTTCTTGCAAAGACTACAAGCACGCAAACAGAACATGAACTCATGTTTATTACCCTTAGGTAAAAGAATATATATATAAAATGCAGATTGTCAGCAGCTGAACTTTGTTTAAGCAGCTGGTACCACTACAAATACATTTGGGCCAGTGAGGTGGGGATATGAGAATCCTTATGCCCTGCACATTATTACTCCATGAATTTAGTACGACCACTGTTATGTCAGTGAAGCACAGTGTATTGCAAATGAATTAATGATGCAATGGGATAACTCAAAATGTTCTGTCAACCCCAATGCTGTTCATTTCAGATAGAAAGGGCCAATCCTTCTGCACTCCTGAATGCTATTTTTAGTTCAAGTTAAATTACATACTCAGAGCCAGCTCTCTTCTTAAAATTATTTCTTCCTTTTAAATTATTTTGACCTCCATAAAGTCGGTGCACATTTCAGGAAGCTGCCTAGCTGGAGGCAGTAGCAAAAGGATTGTTTGGAAAAGCTAAAAACTGTGTAAAAAGGCAAGCAATTTAAAGGAGCTGTTTCCCCTAATCTTCCATTTTCTATTGAAAAGATCCAATAAGCAACAGCCTGAGGTTAGTTTCAAGCGATGTGTCCCACATCACCGTTGCCAACTGAATTGCTTGGTTACTGGTTTTAATCACATGAAGAAAATTTAAATCCCCCCAGACTTTCCTCACCAGTCAGCCCTAATCAAAGAAAAATCACTTACCTAACAAATAGCTCATTACATTTTTAGATGTAACAATCCATTTTTAAAATTCTAAATAATGTTGAGAACATCATATTAAAATCTTACTGGAGAATTTATTTAAAAATAAGGTGCTTTGATACGAGGAATAGTCAAGCTAGATCTTGAGCTTAGAAATTTGTTCCTGAGTCTCTTGTACTTAGTCTGTATGCCAAGCTGTATTACATTAGCAGTCTGCTTAAGTGATTATTTGGAAGGTAAAGCTCTGCTTAGTGGTAGGATGTGTAAGAACCTGGTCTGTGATAACTCAAACTACATAGTGCTTCATTTTTAAAGCAACCATCACAAAGTCATGAGACACCAGGATTCAGTCTATATCCTTCTGAGCTAGGTAAACAGTAAACATTTTACAAACAAGTAGAAAGAGCTGCTATGAGATATGTACAAAGCAGACAGAAGCATGCTCCAAAATAAATACATAAGATCGAATTCTAAGAACTTCCTTGCATCAAGTCATGATCTCACAGCGTCAGTTTTCAGATTAGACATTCAAGAAGGTGAAGATATTGTGATACAGAGGTGTCAAAAGCTTACCTTCCTTCCCTTTTACAATACAGTTGGGAAACGGTAGGCACAGACAAAGAGGATGTAGAGGTAGACTAAGAGAGAAAGTTCAGAATTACAGAATGAAAGTGTAAGAATCTGTGGATTGGACTGGAATAAAACAACAAAATTCCAATCACAAGAAGTACAATTTTGAACTATATCCAAAATCGTATAGGGAAATGTTGTCAATGTTGGAGACAAGCTATGGTATAGCTGTTGAGTTGAAAGAAGCCATAAATGCATTAGAACTGCGTGGAGTGGCAGATGAATGAAAGACGACAGGAAGAACAACAGTTTCCAAAGATGCATCTTGGTTAGAAACAGCACAATTTACTGTAGCTCCCCATGATTTGAAAGAGAAATACAGCAATGTGACCTAGCTGTTACAAAAGAAAGACTTTCCTCCATAAAGTAGAATGTGAGACCAGTGGGTGGGACCCTGTACAGCAACCACTCTTTTCAAGCATTACTGCATTCACTCTAACAATTTATTAAATACATAAAGACAGGCAGATGACTACAGGTGGAGAAATTAAGGCACTGGTGAATTAACTGATTTGTTCAAAACTTCCTCCTTCTTCACTGCTGGATTGTTAAAGACCACCTTGGTTAAATATCTGTCAGAGATAGTTTGGGCATATACAAACTGTCTCAAACCAAATGACCATGTAAGATCATCTCCAACTTTTACTTTTCTGGGATGGTAAACTATGACAAGTAAGATGCACCACTTTCCTCAAGATTTTTTTTTAAAGCATGACAACTGCAGTAAGATTCACAGTCTATGTTGCCACGTACAACAGTTGCTTGTACAAACGTTCACGTTGCCATGCTTTATCAGAGGCCGAGATGGGTAGTGCATGAACAGAAATCCTATTTGTTAATCTGCCCAGGAAATTTGTAGGTGAAAACGTTGACACGTGTAAACAGTATATAGAAATTCGACTAGATCAGTTAAGAGTTTAGTGTGTGGAAAGAACAAAGAAAAAAACACCTTTTAAAACAGAAATTATTAACTTTCTAAATGTTGTAAGCTCCAGCTAGAACACATACCATCAAATTCATTTTTCTGCTCTGTGGAAAATTCTGTCAAGGGCATAGAGCTTTGCCTATAAAATGCACTGTTTTAAAACAACTGAATCCTCCACACTGATTATTTTTCCCTCAGACACATTAACCTTTTGATTACTAGATATGGACACATGCTGAAAGACTATGCTGAAAACATAGCTGAATGCTTTTTCCGCTTCTCTTTGAGGCATAGCGAATGATATCTTCACAGAGCTAAAGGGAAAAAAATATTTGTATTTCTGTTTTTCCTAATGTTACTTTATAGTTTAAAAATACAGTATCATTGAAAAAATATTCAAAACACTTTACTGACCAATAATCTTACTGTATTGTATGGGCTTCCTGCTGGACTTACAAACACAACAGGCAAAGCAACACAATAAAGGAAAACAAGCATGTTTTTCCAGGATTATCTATGCAGACTGTTCCAGCCTAGCACAAGGAGATCAACATTAAATACAAATGTGCAACTAATGATCCTCCTACAAACTGTCTACAAGTGTAGCTGGACTAACTCACAGCTACAGAAATTTCTGACACCTGCAATGGCCAGCTGAAGTCACTGTCCACCAGTGAAAACCTACATCTTTCAGTAGCTGGACTAGTATCCAGTACCATAATCCAGAATCTGCAGAACAAAAAAAAAATGGTTTAGCTCTCTTTTCAATACAGGTCCCAGATTAGGCTTCATCATAAAAGCAACTATTTAGCAGAAATAGTCTCCTAGAATGGATCACAAACACTGGCTTTAGTTTAGTCTGTCATCAGGCCGTTATTTACATACTTCATACACTACTTCAGCAGCTTTCTTTAGTCTTCTGGCAACACAAACCCAAGAGGTAAAAAAACAAGCATACTCCCAGAACAGAGCCATTCATTGGCAACATTCATGAAATGCATTTAAGAAATGAAAAAAACGTAAAAGGTGCAGATTTTGCCTTCAAGTGCATGCACATAATTCCCATAAAGCCCTTCAATGTTAGATGCAAGCAGGCAGAAACAACCTACATCTAACTGAAAGATATCAGGCACTAATTAACCAATTTGATTCTTGAGAATTTAACAGTCTTTTATATATTTATGTAAAATATCTAGATGCCTTTAAAACAAACACACACATTATTGTCTTCTGTTCATAAGCAGCACACCCTGAAAAAAATCCATTGTCTACTGGGATACAAGGGTCTCTGTGAATAACTCAGTTGCTGCACTAAAAATAGTGCCAACAAAAGAAATAACAATTAAGAATTCATATTCCATTTTATAACACTGAAGCATCATCTTGAGTAATTGGCAGAATCACAGAGCTACTGATCAGGGAACACTGATCACACTACCATTGGTGCAGTGTCCCTTCTCATCCAAAGTCACTACATAGGATAGAGCAAATTAAAAAAACCACACCAACAACACTATTTCAACCAGCCTTTGTACATGCACACAGACATCCTAGAGAGTGAAGGAAAACATGGTCCTTTCCCATTAGTCTTCACTTTTAAATATAATTGTGTTTGGAGGGGTAGATGGGGGATCACACCCAACATACTACTTGTGTGAATCTGAAAGTTAAGGATGAAATTGTATCCAAGTTTGTTTGCAAAGCAAACGCCTGACTGGATTTTGTGTTCACCTACCGTAAATTTTTGCTATGTCTGAATAAGTGTATTTGACCACATTGCCTGATATATAATTATTTCTTCAGTTCTGTGTTCGAAAAGAAGAATGATAGATGTACTCTGAAAGTATGATGTATTTCCTGCATGAGAAAAAAGGAGAAGGGAAAGAATGAATCACAGTCATGAAACAGGATCCTACAGTGACAGCCACAGGTACAGAAACAGTTTTCTTCCTGTGTTCCTGAAAAGGAGAGGCATGAAAGCAATGAAATCATTAACAATTACTTCCATATATCCACTGCAAAGACAGTATAAAATAAAATTTGTCAGGGAGGCCAACATAATTTGATTTAAAATGCAGTTCCAGGAAATGGACTTTTTAAAAAAATACGTCTTTAGAAATATTGAAGAATATAATAGGAACAGTAGGTGGAGTCACAAGATTGTGTTGAATCATTTCTGAAAAGCTTAATTATAAAAAGTTAGCTTAAACAGCAAAACCCTTTCAAAGCAAAAATAAAGACAAAAACAATTTCAGGTAAATTCTCAAAGTAGCTCACTAACAATGGACGAGAGTGTTAACAAGTGAACAATTTGTTCATGATCCAGGTTATTTCATTTTTCATTAGAATTATTAAAAAATAATTGATAAAGAGGTTAACTTTAGCATCATTCCCAACTCCTCCATTTCAAAACTGTCTCTGTTGCTGGAGACCAAGTGGCAATTAATTGGAATTGTCTGCTGTATGTGAGCAGGACTGGAGCTAATCATTTAGCACTTAATAAACAATGGTAATATCCCATAATTTACATTTAACACCCACCAGCACTGGAGGGACAAACTTCTCTTGGCACTCCATCTACACCCTCAACACATACTGACTTTTGCTGTAAGAAAGGTATGTGCAAGTAACTCAGGAATCCTTTACTGAACACATCCAAAAGCTAAACTTTAAACAACAAAAAAAAAGGGGTTGGGAACATAAGCATGTTAGATGGGATGGTATCTTTCCTACAAGGATGTGATGTCTATGCTCCATATATGCCACTTGGCAATTTTCACACTTTTTTTTTTTAACCACAAATACATAATGAAAAGTAAATTAAAAATGGGGGAACACAATCATTCCCTTTACACACTCAGCCCCACAATATCAAAGCAGAAACTGATTCAGACTCCTAGACCATGTCACAGCTCAATTCTGTAACTGCATTTCTGGTAACAGTAACTGCAAAAAATGTGGTAAAAGTTGCAGTGTTTCTTTGAAAAAAGGGGAGGAGGCAGAATATCTGAAGCATTTGTACCTATCACTATGATACAAAAAAACAAACCAGTTTTATGCTAGAAATTCTAAGGTAAAAGAGATTTGGTTCAGAAAACAGCGACTGGATTGAACTGTAGGTACTGTGAATAGCATACACACACTATTTAGTCAAAAATGCAGTGTAAATTCACGACATGCACCAACATCCTAATCCAATACTAGTTATAATCCCTCTGAATATGCTTTCGATCCATGTGCACCTACCAACAAATGTTTTGAAACTTTTCTAACTGCTGTGAATCATTGCGATTATAAATAAATGGTTTGCTTCTTGGAATACTGCAACGTATTTTTTCTGGGAAGATGCTTATTTTCTCCTTATCAGCTCACATGTGAAAAACAGCAGTGGAATTCTACAGACTATTACTAGATCACATTAATTATCATTTATTCTTAAAATGCTAAATCAAATCTATCCAAAGGATGCACAACATTACAGCATTATTCTCAAACTTGCAGCTAAACAGTTTTCTTAAATGATGCAGTAATTTAATAACAAATTTTACTAGGACAGCAGTATCAGTTCAGATTTCAGCTACCACATTATTAGCTGAAAGAAATAACTAAGGCTTTCTTTTCAAGGATAGTCTGAAATATTTCGCATAGCTATTCTTCTGTTAAATGAAATCAGCTGCCCTTCTTCAATTAAGAAAAATATATTCACTCAATTGAAATAGTCACTGAAGCAAACACTTCTGGAAAACACATGACACAAGCTTTACTGATTGTATCAATAAAAACAGTCATTCCCAACTTCCAATCACGCAAAACTGACATTTCTAAATTTCTCATGGGAATTCAGGTAACAAGGTCAGAATTGGAAAACACATGTTACCTACAGAAATATTGTTCTGCTTTAAAGAATAAGAGTGATCCAAAATTCAGAAGTACCATTACAGTTCTTTTTCCTAAAGCTTTCCATTTAACAGCAGTAAAGAAATTGCATGAGGTTTCTTATCCTTTTATTGAAATGTTTGACACCACACATCAACTTGATTATGTCACGATCTCAACTCAAAATTTGTTCCATTACTTGTATTTTTGCCTATACTGCTCTTTATTTCTATTTTTATTTCCCTTCTTTGCATTTCCTGTGTTTTTCAGCATCTCCCATTTATTCTCTCTTTACCCTCCATCCATTCCTCATCTGCTTGTTTAGTACTCATTTCCTTCATGTTGTTTCAGTTTATCTACCCCTTCTCACAATATCCACAACTCCTATGTGGTAGCCCAGTGTGTTAACACTACTGCTGCCTGCAAGACTAGTTATATTTTGGCCCAAACATATAGTACACACATCTCCTGTAGCAGATGAAAAAAATACTGTGCATATGTCTTAATACGGGTAGTCAAAATTGAAAAAAAACCCCTGTATGTTTCTTTCACAGTGAAAAGGAGAACATTTTCTACATTCTAAGCAATGTAAGTTGAGGATAATTTAACCCCTCAGACTTCAACTCCAGTTTCTAGAAGTGCGAAGTATATTCAAGTATCTTTTCAAGAGGGGAATTTTACTGTAAAACTTTTGGGTCTGACCATTAGACATGTTTAAAACAAGAATTCTGTGAATTAAACTTTTATCTTTTAAAGACCTTTACTATCTCTTGAGATTTCTCCCTTTAATAGCTACATTCTTATTCGCATTTATGGAAATGAAGGAGGACACATCAGAAAGAACTGTAAATTCAGAAGCTCTTAACAATAAACACTGTTTCACAGGTTCATTTCTTTCATTTTTATATATTCTTAACAATGGCTTTTACTAGAAGTTTTGATGTACGTCTTTCCTTCATGATGGGACTGAACATGCCCTTGCCCACAGCAGGGGGGCTGGAACTAGATGATCTTTAAAGATTGCTTGCTACCCAGACCATCCTATCATTAAGTAAACCAAACAAGAATACTTGATTTAATATGACTTTGCATGGCAGGACACATCTAATTTTTTTTTTAAGTGCAATACTAATATTTAGTGTGATACTAGAGATCCTAAGTAAGATACCAAGATAAGTAAGACGTTAAGAAAGTTAAGTGAGATAGTAAGCTACTAAGTGAAATTTTAATACGCAGTGAAATTCTGCTACCTATGGAAATCCTTTTGTAGCTTTTGAAGCTGTTATCAAGCTGGACAGAGTGCTACTGAATAACCAATGAACACACAAAATGCTGAAGTCTCAAAAGCTGTGATGTTCCCATAAGCAGCTGAGATCAAATAAAAACTCTGAAGTGTCCATAAACTACTTTGAAGAAAAAACGTACTTGTCTGAGAGCAAACTGTACATTTCACAAGCAACAAAAAGGTGGAAAACCAGCAAATGCTTTGTCAGCTACCAGCTGTATTTTTAATGCAGCCAATAATGGAATTTCATGCAACACCAACTGCACTTCATTTTACTTTACAGAGTACACAGTAATATCCCTCAATTTAGACCGCAGGTAAATTTGGGGGCTAAGATTTTTCACAAGTTGTGCCATTTTAAGAACCAACCAGAAATAACACCTATTTGAATAAAACACTGGAATTTCAGGACAGTATTTTGCCAGTTTTTCAGTCACTATCATTTTAAATGCAAAGAACATATTACAATTAAAAAAACAATCCCCACACTTCACCCAATGCATATGGTTCCATTCATGCTCAGAGAACAAGAGGTCCATGGAAGTCAAGTCAATCACATACAAATCAAAGCAGAATTGAAAGCAAATAAGAAATTTGTCTACAGCGCTTAAAAACAGGTTTTGTCTTTGTAACGGTGAACTGTTTTAGATACAAGGCACATAAATAGGAGAAAGACAAAACTCAGATGACTGTTGTAAGTCCAACATCTATGTGCTGAGAACAGAATCAGTAACTGTTCATAAATCACAAGAAAACTAATGAGCTGGAAGACAGCAGAAGTACCCCATTCTATTGCGATTCAAGACTACACCACAGGGACCGTAGATCAGAGTAAGAACAAAATGCAGCACTTTCAGCCAGGTGCTGCACCAGCCAGAAGTGGTGTTTCCAGTTGAGCTAAGTCCTAAGACCCAGCTCGGCAAGGCTTCCTATAAAACTCAGGACCAGAATTATCTCAAGTATGGCTGCACAGTTCCAATTTTCACCTGGATAGCTTGGAGGATAGACAGAGCAACCAGCACCTGCTCTCAAATACCATGTACACACACACTTTGATGAACATAATGCATCTGCAGTTAAACTAGAATAGGCTGACGTTCTCCCAAGTCTAGCCTTAACTCTACTCTGGCCTAGGATATGGACAAAACTCCCCTAGATTCTCAATAATATGCAGACCTGTTAATATTGAATGTTTTATATTTTAATGATTGTCTTCACAGGAGAAGAGCTTTAGCAGAAGCAGACTAAACTAGGCAAAAGAATTCAGATCAAAATATGGTTACCTGCAAAGTGTGTGTGCTTTCAATTAGCACCCCCTCACATACACACTTATTTCTTAGCAGTTTGCTATAGGCTGGAATAGGATATGTTTTATTTATTATCATGGGACTGAAAAATTAGGTTCCTATTCAGTAACCCTTAAAACAGTAAGAGAGAAGGAATGGTAATCTAACAGATTAACTAAACAGGAATACACATCCTTTATTCTGGCATAAGAAATCACATCTACAATTTATCAGGAAAAAATCTATCAGTAATACCCCAGAGGTAGGAAAAATAAAATCAAGCTGGTGTTAGCTTTTAGTTACAGAAAAGTAGAGCAACTGTTTATAGAAGGGAAAATTGCTATTTTCCTATTTCGTTCTTTTTCATTTTGCCACTAACATAACTGCATTTTCACTTTCAGATATGTAAATTAAAAAAATGACTAGAGGGTCAATAATTAACTCTTAATTTAACAAAAAAGCCTACTGATATTCTGCCCAGCCATCACAAACTCTCCTTTGTCATTTTACCAATGTACTTGATCCATTCAAATGTCACATTTTCATCTCAAAACACACAGAACACTTGAAATTAGGTCTTCAAGTAAACCAACCAACCACAGCATCTGTACTTGCCTCTTCTTCCCCTTCCTTCCTAGGACCAAAGGAGTTGTTTTAGAAGAAGAAACAAAAGCGTATCTGAGCTTGTCAAACCAACCATTTTTTCCCAACTTAATTCTTTTAATTTATTGAATTCTCAGTATTGTGAAGTCTAAGTTTCCTGAATCCAAGAATTACCAATGGCTGGAGGTTTGGCAGGGAGGACTCCAGAGAAAAGCACTTCCAGGTGTTAATAAATAACGACTACATCTGGGGATTAGAGTCTCCACAGATGTCCTAATTATAAAGTCACACCTCTTGCTCAAGAAAACAGCTCTTCCAGTGAGTGCTCCACTGCTCTCCCTGTGGAAGCTCTCATGATTCACATACTCTCTCAGATTTGCTGTGTGCCTCATTCCCTGCTTCTGCTAGTTTCACCCTTTGTCTTCAGAAAGCTCTACTCCCTTCCATCCAGGCTAGGTTTTCCAGAGTATCTTTGGAGATAGCTTACCTCACTATTACTCAACAATTTTCAGTTGAAATGAAGTTGGTAGAAAAACAGGGCCCTATCAAGTGAACTAAAGCTTAAGAGGAATATGCTTTGTTTTCTTGTTTACCAGTCACAGTCTGGTTTGAGACAGGGCACTAAGAATGCTTTCATCTGTGGTCTCCAAACCTGTGTGGAAAGCTACTGGACTAGCTCTTAAAGAACAGTAGAAGTAAAGGACTTATTTCTGGCTTGGTCAGCACCTCACTGGGTCACTTTGTTAGCCTTTTTTGCCTTTGGTTTCCTCCCTACAAAATGCTGAAATAGCACTGCACTCGCAGCTCACACAGATATTACAAAACACAGTTACAGTTTACAATGCTCTGTGCCTTCTGGATTAAAGGTGCTAATGAGCTGAGAAGTGCGATTACCATCTCAGGCCTGACCTGTTGCATTTTCACTGTGCGTCCTGGCATCTGCTTCACACCCTGTTACAGAAAGCTTTGTCAATGAAGCTTTCTATCTAGCTGTAGCACCAGGAAGAGAGCAGTGGCATATTTAGAGAAGCACACTGCACATCAAGTGTCTGATTTTTAAAATGCATGTCTAATTTTCACAGGTCAAAGACACCCCATGAACTATTTCCTACAGCTGCCTAAATAATGCATATAAGTGGGGCAGACAGGAATGCAAGTCAATTGTGCAACAATTTTTTTTTAAAATCAGCTGTTATATGCAGAATATATAATAGACTCTCCATCTTCGATTGTATAGCGGTCACACCACAGCTTTAATTACTCTCAATATAACAATATGAATTTACCCATCTGAAAGTCTGAAGCTGTCTGGAAAAACTTCTCTGAACATCAAGGGATCAATGAGAATGGGCTGCTACTGTTGACTTAACTGTTCTAAGCGATTGTTTCTGTCTCTGCTTGTGACATTCTTGCCATGGTCAGCCTCCAGGACACATTCTCTGGCATGCAGCCTCTTCTTGTCTGCATTCCACTTCAACTCACTAATAGCCAGATTATTTTAGATGATTACAAACACTTCAAACAATTTATCCCAAAGCTCTAATGCTGGTCACTTAATGGGCCTGTAATACTGAATTTCTTTATGGTGATATTAGTCTCTTAATAATATTTCNTAGTTAATGTAGCCTATGCTGGCCCACAAAAAGGTTGGGTTCTCTACATTTGCTTTCCCATATCACTCTTTCCTTCCTTTTTTGTAATTCTGCAAAACTATGCTATTCTACAAAATTTTCCTCATAATGGGGATACGGGAGAAACACTTTCTATTCCTAGGTCTGACCTGACTTTCTGGAAGACTTGCAGTCACCTCATTTATTTTATATATGCTTTGACTTATTCACATTAAAAAAAAATCTATATGACGCTTGAGTATTTGTGCATGTGAGAGCTCGTTACTGCTCTTGTAATTTCTGTCTGTAAAGCTCTAAAAAGGGCATCTATTAGATTTTTTTTTTTTTTACAACTAAACTTTATATTGTTCACTGCAACATGATTTTTTTTTCCTAACATAATAAAATGTAAGGGCAGTTACTGATCCAACATCAGTTTTGCATCTTCTTTCTCCACAAATGACCACCAATTGAGATAGTATCCTAAAACAAGATATGTAACCACCACAAGTATAACCGACACATAACTATGATGATTGCATCACCTTCTGCAAAGTGCTCTGAAAACCCTCTCTACAATGCTATTACAAACTGATCCCATGCATGTCAGTCAGCTGCATCAATTACAGGCAAAAAGTAGTCCTTTCATTTGTTAGTGTGGTTCTATACTCAAGGAGAAATAAGCTCATACTCTATGAGAGATTATGAATAGACTTTCAAATAAAGGAAGAAGATTAATGAAGAAAATGTAGAAACAGAATATGCATTTGCCAAACCTTCAGAGGAATAAGGAGATTATCTCAAGCAGCCAAAATCCAGACTTAGGTATAGAAGGCAAAAACATCAGGATCATGGGACACACCATTAAATTAAATAGAAGCCAGAGGTCCTCTTAATTAAATTTCATTATTCATTTTAATGGCATACCACAATCAATGAGGCAAACTAGATTTATGTAAAAAGTGATGATCTTCCAATCTTCATATATTCATTAATCTACTATCCACAGCACAGTCATACACCCCCACAAAGCTAAAGTTACTTCCATGTACAACAAGAACTTCCAGGCTTACAATTCCAGAAGTGCCCCCTAAACGTGGTTAACACATTTATTGCAGCCTATACGTAATTCTTCAAGATTATCAATGCTACCTATTTTAACTAAAAATCAGCAACTCAGGATTTACTTAAGTTAAACAGTGGCTTTTTATTGCATCATTGAGAACTTGGTGGTTTTATTTTGTTTTTGTAAATATAACACACACAAACCTTCTCCCTAACTATTCTTCCACGCAAAGCCTGCATTTCCCACAGGCACAGTATGCTTTAGCATTTCATTAGATGGACAACATTGAGCTTCTTTAAAAATAGGCAAGCAGTGTCACAGCTCATTTGCTCTGATGCAATTGTGAGAAGGTAGTTAGAGCCTGTGTGCCCAACCACAGGGAACATTTGGCATAAAAAGACACAGCAGGAACAATTTTTTTTTTTATAACAAAGCACAATGGTTTGGCAGGAGGGGGCTTTCATGCTGTAGGCAAATGGCAACCTACACCCCTTTTGTTTTTTGCTTTGGAACCTTCACTGAAATTCAGTTTTCATGAAGTCACAGTCACCCAACATATGTTTGGTTTTGACTAGCAGAAACATCCTGCATGAGATGGTACTAACTTAAATGAACTCCAGCAGTGCCAAGAATTATCCGGAGTTACTCCAAGTGCCTCAACAAATCCCTTGGGAAGCAATACCCATAGACCAATGAAACAGTAGCTGAGTAACACAGCAAACATTTAAATTTGAAACATCAGTGTTTTGACTCAAATCTGTAATGGCAGGTATATTATTTTTCTACCTGTTTCATACCATTCTTCTGTGCATTTATTATAATGCTGTGTTGCACAGAACTGACACCATCATGTAACAGAATCATGTATCTGAAGGGTCCTTGCACTCTAAAGGTATCACATACACAATAACAGAAGATACTCAAATGGAAACCCTCAGTATGACATGTTTCAACAAAGCAGCTTTGATGAGAAACTTTGCTTCACTGAGACCGCAGCAGGTTCGCTTGAACTAACTCGACTTCTGTTAACTGTAAATAAAACCATGACAGACTTCTACCAGAGCTCCACCAACTTTGTCCAGGAATTGGAGTATGTGGGAAGATGCATAATCCACCTTCTGTGGGAAGACACAGACAGAAGGCCTGCTCCCAGACACAGAGCCTGTAAAATCTGGTGCAATCAGTCAGCAAGTATGCCCAAGATAATCTGACTATTTACAAGTTATTGACATTCTCTTAATGAAACCAGGATATCACATTCACTAATCACCTCCAAGATCACTAGAGCTGCTGAGATAGAAATAATAAAAATGTAATAGATCCAACAGTATGCTTTTCAGGTTTTCAAGTCTTCCCTTCCGAACTGTAAGGGGAACCACTTGCTAAAAAATCCAAAGAAACATCTCTCTAGAGCAGTATCTAGGATTTTTTGGTTAGCTTATATGGTAATTAAGAGAACGGTGGGGAAAACCCTTTATTTAAAATATCCAATTACACTTGTGTCTTTTCTGAATATTAGACACTGTGCATTACGTGATATGAACACTGGTCTACGATTTCTGGTGTTCTAGAAACATCAACAAACATTTTGTTACTTAAGAACACACCAACCAATCTGTAGGAAAAAAAAAACCAAACAGTACTTCATTTTTTATTTCATTGCTTATCTGAATGCTTGTTTATTTCTTTTTTTATGCTTCATGTTCATTGGGACACTGGCATCTCTAAACGAAATATAAAAATATACACACACAATATAATGTAAGATACAACTCCAGAGAAGCCAATAATATCTGTATTCACTCTACCATTTCTGCATTTAAGACATTTTTATCAATAATATATTGACATAAGTCTCATGCACTGAATAAATTCAGAACTGAATTCAAGATTCTGAATTCATATCAAGATTTTCATAAAGCTTGACTTTGTAGGAGAAACTGAAAATTACTTCCTGTGGTATAGGAGACATGGCATCCAGCGACGTCTTACTGATGAGCTAAGTAAAATTAGTAACTTGACTTGAAACCGCAAATAGCATAAAAGCAAGATCCTTAAGGTTCTATTACGTAAACCAGGACTGTCTTTAAACTCATTCCAACTACCCGTGATCTGAGCTGACACTCCAAAGACAAACATTCACAGTCCTTGACGTCAATTTCTCTCATTCTATTAATAACAGTGCAGAAAGAACCAAAAAAATGGATTGCGAATGTCTAGTGAGAATAAGAAATGTTTTGACTGCTGTTTTTTTGATTCAGAATTGTTCCCTGTGAGGGCTTTCTGTGAGCTGAGGGAGTCCCTGCTCCCACAGAAAGCTAACAGAGTTCAGACCTTCCAAAAGGAAAAGAAAATGCTGAGGAGAAAGTTATACTACTTTGATAATTCACAGAATTCATAGAAACTCACAGTTATCATGACAGCTATCGTCAAAGTTGCCAGAACAGTTACGTCACTAACACGCAAGTCCCTTCTTTCTTATGAAAGCTATTATAAAACTGCTTACCATCAGCCAGCCAGTAGTAATACCAGATGCAAAACTAGCTTTACAGAGGGCAATTCTCCTAGAATTCATCTGGTACAGCTGTTGTAATAACCTGTGGACTATCAGAAATAGTTCTTGATAAGGGGGTCTGGTTCAAGGATACCAACAGCTATGACTCAACTAGCCATTTCTTTTCTGTCTTTGCCCAGTGAACTAGGCACTATTAAAAGAATGCCTCAAGGAACTGACAGCAGTGCTTCGTAACTCAAAGGCACTGCTGGCTGTCCTTCCGAACCCTCCCTTCATGAACAATGTGTTGTTTTAACAACTTTTACTGTGTAACACTGCGGACAGTTTTTATGTCTTTACTTTAAACCATTAGAAAACTCTCACATTTGCTTTATAAAATGGGGTATGGTTTTGGAGCAGTGTGAAAGGAGATCAGTTTGCACTTCCTCAATGTACATATGATGAAAGTAATTTCTCACTGTTAGCACATTAATATTTACCTTTCTACTTTAAAACCATCCAGATCTAATTCTTCAAAATTTGGTGCAGAAAAATCCATGTTCTCTACATTTTTAGAAGCACTTGTCAGGATTCTGACAGCAACAAGAAAAAAGAAATTTTAGCAAAATAATCAGGAGAAGTAGAGGCATTTATGGTACAGATCTCCATGCTTTTCTCTGTTCTCCCTACTATTTAGCCATTTTCACAGATCCATGGACAAGTTGCTAAAGCAACACGACAGGATAGAAAAAAGGAAAAATAAAAAAAAGTCTTGGGGGAAGTTGCAACTACCCTGAAGATATTCAGCAACTCCCCAGGGAGCAAGAAGATACATATCCATGGATACACAATGCACAGATATTACCTCAGTGCTCTACTATAAATGGCAACACTGTAACAGCTTAATGAATACTCCCTTTCCTCAGCAGCTTTCCAGATTACTACTTAAAAAACACCCCTTGAATATAACAAACTTTCAGTAATTTCATTGGGTTTTTCACACAACAGTAACAGAAGATTCAACATTTATGCAGCTGACAAGATGAATGTGAAAGTTAAACTAAGCATTTAATTAAAAAGCAGCAATGGGTATTCTTCTCTGCTCCAGTATGCATGGACCTAACAGCATTTCCTAATATGATTTGAAATACATTGCAGATTCACTTTGAAATATTTATCTTTTGTCCTTTAATGCCTTTTGCACTGTGTCATGATGCAGAAATATTACACAGTAAACTAACATTAAACTCCTTTGCACAGCTGGCTTTTGACCTCATGAAATATTTTTTGCCCTGCCTCAGGCATTTCTTTTTCAAATTGATCAACGTATAGGTTAGTTTCTTGGTCCTGCCATGAGCATAAAGTGTTTGTTCAGAGGGGAAAAATATGAAGTATTACAAGAGCTTAGTAAACAGATATAAAAATACAGCTTCCGGTAAGATTTTAGACAGCAACATCGATAATAATCCTCTAAAAGGAAGAAAAACAAGATTTAAAGATACTGTGAATATAGTTTTTAGAGCAAAGACAATATACACAAAAATGGAATGAGTCCTTATGAAATGCAGAAATGTAGGGAACGCCTGAGGTCACACATTATAACACAGCCATGGGAACCATCTGTATCGAAGGAGGAAGTAAGAGTGAACAGTGATGACAGCTATGAATCTGTAATGCATTTAGCCCCCAGGGTAATGCAGGCATATGAAAAGAAGGTATTTTAATCAATAGTTTGGAGATCTAAGAAACAGCTATCCAATCCAAGGCCAGTGAAAGGGAAACATTAACAAGGTTCTCAAAATTAGCAGAAGGCATTTTACTTAGTCGAGATCCTAAAATTCATACTTTTTGAAACACAGGATTCCCTTTACTCCCCCCCAGCCCACAAGACTTTTTCCATTCTTCCAACAATTTACACATGAAATCATGATAGCTCATACACTGCACTGAGCAAATTTCTATTGATTATCCGTCAGCAAGAACTGTAAAGTGTATGCATTTATACTTTACACATATGGTAGGAACCTGTTGTATCCCTAGCTAATGTCTGGCTTCTGCAATTCAAAATATCTTTAGCTTTTTGTTCTGAAAGTCAGCAAATATGGTAGTGTGTCTTACAGCATTGTGTCACATTAAAACCATCAAGACTACAGTCTTTATAATTCTCTTAACAGAAGATGACTGATGGATGATCTCTCAACCCCGTCTCATAAAGTGAAGAGAGGAGAGTTCCTTATCAAATCCACAGTTTTGTAATAATTCTCTTCTGTTGTTCTTTCAAACCTTTTTTTGTACCTAATCTGCATTTAGATATCCCTGTATACATACAGCTTTTATAAGTCACAGAAATCTGAGACACCACAAGATCTTCCTTCACCTAAACAAACCACTAAATCGGGGAGGAACCCAAAAAAACCCACACTCAAAAGATTCTCCAAAAGACAAACAGATAAACCAAACTTTTGAGGAAATTACATGTTTTAATAATTCTGTGTTTTGCTTCGATTTTTTCATTATTGGTAGACAAGTAACAAAATAAAACACAATTATGTCAGGAGTGAGGAAAAAAAATCCAGCATCTTCCCACAGACATATCAAATCTGTACAAACCTGTTCTCTTTGAATCTTTCAAGTCAGATGTGATCTTAGTACGGGATCTAAGTCCATCATTCTCCTTGAAACAGGATACGCATTCAATTCTGGCCAGGTTGTTTAGGTCTGTGCGTAGCTGGGTCAGAAAAATTCCCAAGACAGCCATTCCACAACCTCTCCGGGTAATGCATTCCCACCTCCTCCAGTCTCCAACCTTCCCAACATCCACAGCTTGGCAAATCTAACAGAGAACATCCACGCAATGACATCTGCCAGTTCTCTCAGCACACCTGGACACATCCCATTTGGTTCTATAGACACATATAGGTCGAGGTTTCCCAAGAAATCCCTCTTGAGTTCCTCAAATACATATTTTCATTTACCTGAAAAAAGTAGTCCTGGGCAATACAGTGACCCTGTATAGCAAAGAATCAGATTAAAGATTCATCTTCTCTCACTAAAATTTAAAAACCCCATTGGGCATTGGGAGACAACATTTTATCCTCTTTGTTGCTAATGTTAAGGGAAACAAATAGTATCCCATCAACACGTCAATACAAAGGAGATAAATTTCTGCCTTGCTGAAATAGCTTATATGTGTTATATCTGTAAACTCAAGACTAAAGACACTAAGCATATGTTAAGCATTATTAAGTTAGTATTTCTAATAAAGTGTCAATTTTTAAGACCAAGTTTGTTCTTACTACATACTGTTATTTAGAGACAGTGCTTAAAGCCTGCAATTGCAGATGAATCACCTATTAAAAATGTATAGCGGAAACAACAGTACAGAAAGGATAGCCCTAAGGATTGTTCTAAGTTTGGTCCAAAATAAAATGGGAAATAGCAGAGGATACTCAGAAGCACTGATGATCATGATCAATAGTAGCTACAGCAAGAGCACGTCAACTATCTAATTGCAGTCAAGTGCAACCATCAAATGACAGGCAAGCAATTTCAGTACCACTCTTCAAACGTTATCACTCTAATAAAGCTGGATCCGTTCTCAGTATAACAAGAGTGTTTAAAATACCCCATATATTCTGATATTCCTTTTGTGCAGCAGTATCTTGTATTTTGTCTACCTAAAGAACAAAACCACTATCCATATCCACTTACTTTTACACATTCATTTCAGAGTGAAACCACCCACAAAAAGTTTGGTTTCTTACTTTTACCAAAACATAGACAGAATTAAACAGAGAAAGTTCAGGTTTTATATCTCTGACTTAAGTTCTACAGAATATTTTTACCTGTGTAAAAAAAAAAAATTTTGTACAAATTCTTTATGTGACCTTATTACTTTGTCCGTCCTACCTCCTCACAGTTTGTCTTGTTATTCTAACCTCTCCAAAACACAGCAAGTTACTACAAACTAAAATCTTTCACAAAAGCCATGCTAAAGGTACAGCTGATACCAGACACCAGTATGGTGGAGTAAAGAAAACTCCAGAGTGCATCGTAGTTAAAGTTGAATCACCTCACTTCTCATACATAAAATCATCCTGAAAGGAAATTTGTGTAAGTGGTGTAAGCCTTAGGAGATGTAATACATGGGCCTAAATTTTAATGACAAGGTATCCCTCATCCACTTCTAGAACAAAGTTGTGCTTCAGGAAGAATGTAAGACAGAGGTTATTGATCTTTGAATTAGTATGTATCAATTAAGGCTACTATACAGGCTTAGGTGCCTCCACATGTCAAATCTTTAATGCATACAGTTTTACTAGCTATAAACTATATTGGTAGTATTATATAATTCTGGCCATTGGCAAGCAGCCTTTCCTTGCAACAATCATGAACTATTTTGTTTTGCGGATTTACAAACTATTAAAACTGTTTATTATCTATTTCAGGACCTAAAATTGCATTCACATATTACTTCTACATATTCACTTTTCTGAAGGTACTGTGAAGTATATGTCAAACAGCAAGAGATCCTGACTGAATAACTACAGCAGCCAACATTTTGTATATGCTGCAATAGAAATATAAGTCACCCAGAACCACAAGATGCAGTTTGTCTTACAACTATAACTTAAAATAGTGCCTTTAAAATACAGCTGAGACGCAAACAAAAGACCTGCAGGTTTAACAAACAAACCACACCACAAAGAAACAAAATCCCAAGGCATGAACCCTGGACTGGAAGTGACAGCATCAACAGTATTATCAAGGCCTGATAGACTAAAGATGTATTAGCAAAGGTGAAAAGAATTGTTAAAACCTTATCATACAAGATACCCCAGTGAGGTAATACGTATGCAGACATATGTTAGAAAATACTATTTTATAGTGAATCTTTTTGCTTATATTTGACCCGTGCTCTTAACTGCTTTCTTGAAAACAAAATTCATCAAAAAAGAAAAAAAAAGATGAAAATACCATACAGGCCAAATTCTGGATTTTATTTTTCATTTATAACTGCACCTAGGAGCAGTAACTGACATGAGACCCCCAGTATCAAATGCCGTAAAAGCATGAAGATATAGCCCCTCTATAAATTTGCTTAATAGTCAAAATGGAAAAGAGAGAAAAAAACAAAAGACTAACATATGCTAAAGGTCTAGGAGGGTCTCCAACTGTCATGTTAGTGCTGCTATTTACTACTCACTCAGTTATGCTGACATGTCTAATTTTTTTCAACGGAGCTTTGATGAGAAGACTGTGGAATTGAAAGAAAGCAGAAGACATTTATTTGAAGGAAAGGCAAATACAAAAGAGGACAAACAAGTCTGACCATGAATCAAGAATTAAAACATCTGCTGAACAGCCACATGAGATTGTTTTGATTTTCCCACTTTTCCACTGCTAAAGTATTCTAAAATGACTGCACAGCCTGCAGCAGTTGCACATGCAAGCCTCAGTCTGAAAACTCTTACCCAATCTCTGACCACAATAACAAGTTTGCACACACATAGAGGGACAGGTTGCAAAGTCAGTGAGGGGCTCCAGTGGGTGACCAGGGGCATTTGTGTGAAAGAAAAAAAGGACTGTGCTAATTAGGAAAAACAGAGGGCTATGAAAGCAATAGCTGCTGCCTATTTTGCCCTGAGAAGCTTTCTCTTTTGGTACCCAAAAACAATGTTTAATTTTTTATTTCTTTTAAGGACTATTCACCTTTTTTAATTTCTCTCCTCACATTTCTTCCCTTTCAACATGGCCATCACAACAGTATGTGTACATTTCCTTAGGAGACACTTTCAGTGGGAAAGGCCAAGCAATTACACCTAAGAGGGAAGGGATTCTGGTGTACTACAGCAAGACAGAATGGTAAGCAAGCAAAACAGCACTCAAATGCTGAAGCTAAACCAAATAAATTCCTGCTTTTTACTACATTCACTTACATGCATTTTACCTCATCTTTAGAGTCACTTTGATTTTTTCAGGAAATTCCTAGAGCCTGACCTACAACACACGATACGGCAAAAATTAGGCTGTATAGGACCTTTAAGCAATCAAATGTTCCTAACTGATGTAAAGAATGAATCTCTAGATAAAAAGTAGTACAGTAAAACTACAGTAAAACAATTCAGAATGTAAGAACTCTTACAGATGGCATGAAGACAATTTTGACATGTAATCCAACATAGCATAAAACCAAATGAGATCTGTGGGACTTTGAAATTACAGTTCCATATGGCCGCTGTTACACTGAACCACCAGAGATCGCTACCAAGTTTGTCAAGCTACTTAAAAACTTATTTTCTAAACAAGTAGGTTATAATAATTCTTCAGAAAGGTGAGGAGCCTAGCAAAGAAGTTGAAATTGAGTCAGTTTAAGATTCGTTGTGCTACAAAGAATGTATGATTGACATTTGTATAAACCAATGTCATTAAAAGATTATGTAGAAACTGATAAAAATATTGGAATAATATAAAATGGGTGTTGTGCATCAACATTACATAAATAGACTGAAAGGAGCAAACGATGCTAAAATTAGCATGTCAAGACATTCATGTGTTTTGTATACTGACAAACTGTGGTCACCTGAAAAGCATTCCATATTTAAACACGCAGATTATTTCTCCACAATAGGGATTACTGTCAGGAGCTATTTGTTAACATAAAGCATTTAAAAATACATTTCCTTGATCAGTAAATTGGCCTTAAAATAGCAGCAGCCACAAAAGGGAAAATGATTTCACAGTGTCTGTGTTGCCCATTTCTTATAGGGCAGAAGAAGAAACCCGTTCAGATACTTCTGACCGCAGAAAAGATCACAGGCAACTACTTTTCTCTAGAAGATGTAAGTAGATGACAGGGCTATAAAGTCTGTTGTGAGAACACCAGATGGAACACTGCTATGTTTTTTAAAGAGCATTCTAGAGTATGTGCTAAACGGAAGCAGCGGGTCACCAACAAGATGTGCAAACAAAACCCAGCCAAGTGATTCTGTCTGACCTAGAAAGTGAAAATTCACAGTGAATTTGTCACATCTGAGTGCTATGTGCTGAATCAGCAATAGAATTTCCTACTTCCTATCCTTCTTTTCTTCTCTCCTCTAAACAGACCACTCCATAGCATTTGTATTCATTCTAACTGAATAGTGTAGAAGTGTAATATAAATAAAAATAAAGACTATGTAATTTTAAGGTCTCATATTGATAGGAAGCATTTTTTTTAGAAATATAGTATTGATGAAATAAAATACATGCTTATGTTTACAAACTTAAACCAGTATCATCTACCCATTTCAAAGCATTCACAATCTAGTCCTGTTACTTTTGAATGTATTTACAACTTGCTTTACATTTTAGCTATTCTCACTATTGAAATAAACACGTATTTTCACCAGCAAATCTTATTTATTTGATCCATTTCTTGACCATCTCTAGCAATTCCTGAATGGTAACTTTCCTTTTTCTGATTTTTAAATTTTCTATTTTACTAGATTTGAAACATAAAAAAATGTTTTCTATACCCAGTCTCACCCAAGCATTTTAAAAGGCAGATACACAAACTCTATAAAGGTGGTGCCAGAACTTAACTGTCTTGACTTCCAATGTTGCAAAACAACAATGGCATTACACAGCTCATTTTCTCTCAACAGTTATGTGGTCATTTTGCTTTTTAACTGCAGGCTGAAGTGACAGGAATGGTATTATGAGGTCTAAAATACACAGTAGCTATAAAATGCCATCTTGATTACTTACTAAACCATTTTTATACTCTTTGTATAAATACACCCAAATTACACTGTAACTAAAAATTCACCTGTCTCAAGCCAACAGATGGAAAAAATACATGAAAGGCACGAGTAACGAATTGTGGAACGCAACCCCTCAGCACTGAGGAACACAGTCCTCAAGTCTAGTCAACCAGAATATGAATTCAGAAGAACAGTCATAATTATGTCAGGAAAAAAAAAAGTCACATAAATCCTCACCACTGGCTGTATCCCCAGGCAACCATCATATTTTACACCTTTTTTTCCTGAGACCATCTGTACAGCCAAAGTGAGCTTTTAAGATGCTTTAGGCCTGATATGCAGTGTAAGAGGAAAATACTCCCATTACGCTATTTAGGCATTTCATTTGGCTAGCTGATCTCCCTAGACTCCCGCAGTATTCATGGAAACAGAGCATCTTCTATAGAGGAACCCTGAATCAAGTTCTTAATCATCATTCAGATCCTCCCTGTCTTCTACACTGGCCATAAAGAACGTCTATGAAAACTACTTGACCAGCTTAAAAGAAAACAGCTAGACACTGAAAGTATAGAATCACAGAACGGTTTGGGTTGGAAGGGACCTTGAAGACCATGTAGTTCCAACACCCCTGCCATAGGCAGGGACCCCTTCCACTAGACCAGGTTGCTCAGAGGATGGTCCAACCTGGCCTTGAACATATCCAGGGAGGTGACATCCACAGCTTCTCTGGGCACCCTGTTCCAGGGCCTCACCACACTCAGAGTAAAGAATTTCTTCCTTCTATCTAATCTAAATCTCCCCTCTTCCAGTTTAAAGCCATTACCCCTTCTCCTGTCACT
>Ga0065711_1033712_pt1:0-15000 | contig 24963 bp, 5 predicted proteins | sample Hoacrofraction12_FD_59098 | JGI IMG/M metagenome (GOLD analysis project Ga0065711, IMG submission 59098) | Hoatzin crop microbial communities from Cojedes, Venezuela - Epithelial fraction 12 v2 (version 2) | ecosystem: Host-associated > Birds > Digestive system > Esophagus > Crop | place...
AAAAAAAAAAAAAAAAAAAAGTTACTGAAATGCCTTATTTAAGGAATCCTGCTCTTACTGAAGGACAGAATGAGCTACAATCTTAACTTTAGTGAAAAAAATATGATTAATGAGCACACACCTACTCTAATCAAGTGCCTTTGGAAAAATCTTGTGATTTCACTTGAAATTAAAATTTCATTTTTTCTTTTCTTCTTTTCTTTCATTCTCAGTATGATGTCCAACATACAACTGATAACAAAAAAGGGAAAGAAAATACACAAGCCATGTTTCCACTCTGTTCTGGAGGCTCCACACTTGACCTACACCATTGAAAAATCACTGTTTTCTCTTTCCTAAAATGGTGATGTTTCTTTGTAAAATGACATAATTCATATTTTTGCTAGGTTTTAACATAAAAAAAAGTGTTTAATATTACACAATGTGTACTCAGGTTGGTCTGATGTAAACAATAAATTGCTTTTATTTGCTATGCAGAACAAAATTACCGTATTTCAGGTTAGATGACATTTTAACTGGCATCTTCATGAAATGCCTCAAGAAGAGTATATTGCTGGTAGTTCTTGTGCAATTTTTTTCTTAAGAAATAAAATTTTCAGACACATCACCCATGAGTTACCTCATTCCTCACCTTGACTAAGCTGCATGACCTTAGAGGCATCTGATATGAATTATAGGTGCAGTGGTTCAGCCAAGAAGAGACCATAGGAACTACCGCATCAATTACATCTGGCATAGTTACAGTGACATCTCAACGTCACTCTAGGTTTAAAATATTTCAAATCAAAATATTTCAATGTAAAATGTTTCAATAGCAGAAGAAAATGAACAGGCGAACACAAATAACCAAGAGTTAAAGACAATACCACACAAAGCAGTAAGAAACCAATACAGAAGTATAAGACAAGACAGGTTTGTAGGCACGACAATCTTCTTGCCAAGTCTTTAGACTATCACAGCTATAGCTAAGTGTCAGAAAAAGGGGGAAGGAGAAGAGACAGATACAGCTCAAAAATTAGGAGAAGCAACAGGGTGCGATCAACTGGTTCCACCAGCATTTCCAGCAGATGTCCTAACAACAGATCTGGGAGTCCCTTTCACAGGTGAACAGAGAATACAGACCGTAAGACCACCCATTTTTCTGGATGCCAATTTTTTAATTCTCGGGTCTTTTGAATCACAGTCCCAGCATAATTAAGCAAATTACCTCACAGAAAAACAGATGTAGTTAGGTACCTTGATACCACTTCTATGTGTAACCTCACAAATCCACCGATCACGTGCGTAAAGAAGATCTGCTGCCATGCAAATATACCCCAGGAAGCAAACAGCTATAACATATTAATAGAGAAAGTACTGACAGATTTTGTCTTGTTTTGAAGGAAAGAATATAATGCAGATAGCCTTCCTAAGATGCCAAGTGAAAAATAAAAAGGACATTATTACAGTACAGGAATTATGGAAAGTAAATTACCAGGAAAGGCTTTTAAGTATTTTCTACATGAACAGCAGAAGCATATATAGGAAACAGTATGATACATTTGGAAGAAGACATACCTGTGCTGTTTTGTCCATTTGAAAATATTAATATAAACAGGCAGTATTTTTAAACACTCTGACTAAACTTTTGACATGAACTCCACAGGAATCTGCTATCATCCTAAACGTCAAGTTGTTCCTATGACATCTGCAGGAATGTAATAGAATTTAATACTTGGAAAAAGGTTGTTTTGATCCTGGGAAGCCAGAGCAACCCTTGTATTCAACATTTAAGAGTGGCAGCCTGAAAGAAACCTTTTACAGCTTAAAAACAAAAATCCACAAAAACCAAGCAAAAAGACTCCAAGAGAAACAAAATTCTTCTTTACAGTCTGAAAACCTTCTTCAATATTTATTCAATAGGGTCAGAAAGAGAAACCGGTATAGGAGAAAAAAAATCAGCAGAAAACCTCTTCCGTTCAAGATTCAAATAGACATCAGTGTCATTACTTCAATATTTAGAACCTATCATCCACAAATGTATTATATTCTTCTCCTATAGCACTCTTTCACCCTTTAACACGTTTCAACAGACAAGGAAAAAGATACTAGAAACACATTGCTCATTCAGAAAAATGACCCTGTTCTCTATCAATACCATTTCAGAAGGCTGATGGCTCTTGCTCACATAAAACAAAACACCATACCTTAAAAAAAAAAAATCCATCCATTTTCATGGTTGCAATCTCAGTGTGACATACAAGAGTACTACACTTCAGACTAGAAGAATTAAAACTGTTGAAATAGAGTTCATTTATGAATATCATAGCTGATCCTCCCTCCTTGATTCCAGAATTAGTGGGCAAAAAGGAGTTGAAAAAAACAAGCTTCAGAAGTTTATTTTACCATTGGGATTTTTTTGACGGTTATAAATTACAGACTCTGAAAGCTTTTCTAACAGAACTAAACACAAACTGCAACTGTTTCAAACTTTAAATGAACCTACATCACCTACATTAAAAAAAGGAGAACTGAAAAACCATGTTAGTAGGGACCATTACAAAATTGGAACTTGAACCAAATACAGACCATATGGTTTCAATATCTAAAGCTAAATAAAATTTTAAGATATTATCTTTTACATTCACCTATTATTTGTGAATGTTCCCACTGAAATGTGCAGTGCATTTACGAATGTTCCTGTCTGTTGCTGTCACTGCCACACTCCATAGTACTGTCTGTATAATTCTAAGACAAAGGACATTTCTTTCTCCATCCCACTATTTGGAGATAATAGGCCCGTGTCACTTTGCTTGCATTTAATTTGAGATTCCATTTATTCTGGCTTTGTATTTCTTTGTGAGGCCATTTATCTGGCAGAAATCCAGTGGTTTTGCTTGGCACGCTTACTCTTCAATAGTAAAAAAAGCATAAATAACCAGAGTAAAAAAGCATAAACAACTAGAGGCAAATGTGGACATGCAATATTAATATTATTTTTCTAGTTCACAGTAGAACAAACAAAAATAATTCAAGAACAAAGGAAGTTAAGGCATTCATTTAACATGACTGAAGGTGTTGATGCATTCATTCAAAATGATCTCAGGCCAGCTGAAACCATTTGCAGATTTAGCACAGCGTTATCTGGGAAAAAGAAATTAGCATTAAAAATACATATGCAAAGGTCTTTACTTTGAATAACTTAAATTATTATTTTATTTCAATAATAGGAGTTTAAAATTTAGCTACTTAGTGATTGCAAAAATAAAGCCCCAAGAAAAAAAAAAACTTTGTATTTAATCTTATTTGAGTATTCAGCAGAAGATTTACATGGATCCATTTGCATGCCTACCTAAATCAGTCAGATGAGAGGTGCTCAGCATTTTGCACAACATATTTCTAATTGACTGAATATAGAGGTTATATACAAATCTTAAAGATCCTTTCATATTTCTTCATCCAAGACTGAGATAGCACTAGACAAATGCTGACTGTATCAGTTCAAATGTGGTCCAAAACTCTTATAGCAGGAGGAATACAAGGCAGAACAACCTTGTAGTGTTGATATGAGTAAAAAAGATATTGTACAGAAATAAATATCTGTCATTTCCGTATTATGTCTAACAAAAAGATGTAAACTAAATGAATGTCAGCTAGTACTTTTCTTTCACTAATATCAAGCAATTTCAAGATTTCCAATCACAACTACATATTATGGGCAGGAGTAAAGTATAGTTATATATTTATGTCAACTAAACATGTGGAGATAATTTTATTTCTGTTCAGGTTATTCTTTGTTTTGAGTATTAATATTGCATTGCAGCATGTGGAATTATTTTGGTAAATGGGGTCTGCTTGTGAAAAGAACTATTTTTCCAGAAAAATCACAAGACCACTAATAATTTTAGCTATCAAGAAGCATTCCACGTATACAGTAGTATTTCTTTATTATTTCATAGATGGAGAAGATCTGCCATCCCAAAAAAAGTTTGTATTATAGTAGGTATCTTAAAAGGAAAGCTCTCCCAGGATCTTAACAAAGCAGTCACCTCAAGTCAAAACATTTTATATGCAACTACCTAACAGCTAGCCAGGAGAGAAAGAACACGGGTGAGTGAGTATTAAAGCTTAATACTTACATGAAAGTTACCAGGAAAAAGATAGAACCAGTCCTGAAAGCAAGTTTCTTTGTGCTCATAGTCTTGGCAATTAGGCATGCTTTTTCTAGCACCATTTTATTAGCCTAACAAATTTGAATTCCACACAGCACCATGGCTTCAGCAGGACAGACAGACGGGCAGTCCCCTCTACAGAGAATAAGCTGGTGCTGATTATACTTACCTGAGAAGGTAGAACAGGAATTTTATTCTCCTGAAGAACCAAACCGTCTCCTGCATTCTGAACACAGCATCACAGTTTCTGCCCGTGCTTTAGAAGAGGTGCATATCACTAATCTATGAGAAGGCAGTTTTTATTGCAAAGCCTATTGAATCACAGCTTCCAGAGCAGGAGGGTGAAGGCATGCTGAGTTTCTTAATTTCAGTCAAATGGACACATAAAGTACACAACAAGCTCTTCAAACATGTCAGAATTAAGATCTAAGCATCAAAACCTGTGTAAGCACTCAGGAAAAAGCAACTTTACAGAACTTAAGTCAACTTCCATCATCTCTAGGCACCTCCATGGATATAAACCAGCTGACTTGCAGATTTCAGGATTGCAAGCTTGAACTTCAGTAGCATTTAGGTAACTATCACATTTTTAATAGATTTGTAACAGGACTGAGACTGTTATGAATGCAGTACAAATGAAAAAGTAAGTGTGAGAAAGCAGCAACAGCACTACCAGGACAAGGGTTAAAAGAACAGCCTGCCTGGTTAACAAAGAACACTGTTTCTGAGAAACGGCTCCCACAACACTATTCCTAGCTAAAAAACTGAGAAAAAGCTGTTTCTGTCAAGATGAGAATGCCTGTGCTCTGGCTGGAGCACAGCACAGACAACCCCTCAGCAGAAGACTGCAATCTGAAGAACGGAGGATGGGAACACAGTTGCAGTGTGTCACGTGCCATTCATTTTCCTGCTAGCCAAACGAGGAGAGACATATTACGCATAACTTTCAAACAAAATACAGGTAGGGGTTGCTGCTCATTATTTAAGAGCTACGGAGACTGAAGTAAGCAAAAATCTGAAGCAAAGTACCATACCACCATAACAACTGACGACTTATAAACATGAGTGCAAAGAACCAGTCCAAAGACTAGTTTGTTGCTGCCAGCAATGGGAGCCGGATAGATGTAGTGAGTACTTCACGTCCAGCATCCCCCACAGCTTTGTGATGAACACCGGAAACCCCGGCCAGACCGCTTAGATGTTTTCATAAATAAATTTTGACTGCAAGTTAGCATAGCCTAGCATAAGTTTACAACAGTAGAACTCCATTGTCCATTGTTTTAAACAGAAGCCCCATGATTCTTCTAAATTAGCATCTCTGTATTTCACTGAAACGAAACAGGAATCAAGAAAATAAAAATGCACATAAACATCAATTACAATAGAAATTTAACGTGCAAAAATCCATGCTCCACTCTGAACAAAATATTTTGTTGTTTGTATTTAAAGTTTTGATTCAGGCCCGCTCTCGGTTCCTCTCTGTTTGAAATACATATTGTTTGTAAATAAATAGATTTATAAATACTTACACAGAAATCTGCTATTTATTTATTTGTGTCAAGTCGCAAGTACCCTGGACAAGTGGTAAAGACTGAGGGACTAGAATTTATCATTCCTAAGATCGCTAGAACATGAATTCTATGATTCTCTTTCATTTTGACACACTCAGTGTTATGATGACCTTGCAAAGGTCTGATAAAGGGAAAAAGCACAAATCCAGGTTTGGACAATGCTAGTAGAGGCCATGAAATAAATGGAAATTATTGGTAAAGAAGAATAGCTTTGTAGGAAAAGCTAAAATTATGAAAGTTTTTTTGGGGAAGTAAGCAAAATTAATTGTAATCATAAGAAAAAGCTTTGAAGGCCAAGGTATAAAATTTAAACTATAAAACTAATGGCACAAATAAAGATGTTTGCACATAGCTCTTTGTCTACAAGCAGAGACTTTACAGAACATGTTAGTGTTTAAGGCCACAGCTGTAAATACCTTCAATGAATTCAAGAGGCAGCAGGCATTTTCATAGCACTGGGAGTGGAGAAGTATTGAAGACAACCTGGCTGGGTAGGTCACTGATACGTTAACATAAATTTCAGGTACTACAGGGTCTTTGAGCTAAGCATTGAATCTCACAATTTAGCAAGCCCTTACATGCTTGCAATTACTAAAATTTCTAAGGTGTTAAAACACAATGTTTTGATTTGGTCTGATTACAACTGCTGTTTCTTTTTCTTATCAGTACAGATTGCTCCTCCTTACATTGTATTTTGAATAGATGCTTTTGAACGTTAACCTTAAGACAATTTAATGACATTAAACCTTTAGTAGGTAGCTTTTTTTAGCCTACTCTTGTTATAAACCAAAGCGGATCCACGTCCTATTGATTGTTCCATATGAATGCAGAGACTTTCAACGTGAGAATCCAGCTGATTCTAGTAAGCGTGGTGTAATACTGCACAAGAGCATAAAATCTGCAGCTGCAGTTTCTGATCTTCCTGAGCTTCCACAGAATGCCCAGTAGGTGCACTGTTGTATACAGGAATGACTTACATTCATCTGCACCTAAAAGACTATCAGAAAGCAGAGATCAAAGATACTCAGCTATTTTGATAAATGAAGGACTGACATAGGCCTTTCACCTCTCACAGAACTAGTCATAATGACTGTAAAAGAAAATATTTTCCCAACTAGCATTCCTTATTTTTTCCTACACTTTCCTGGGGGTTGTCTTTTTTTCAGATAAATGTTCTTAATTGTACAAGCATTATTTTAAAAAGCATCCCCCAAAGTTGTCACTTGCTTTGAAACATGTTTATGAATAAAAAATATGTTATAAATTGCTATGTAATAACTCATAAAATATAGAACATTCTTTAGTAACATAGTATTTCAAAGCACGTTATCATTCTATGCATACAAATTGCAGAAGAGGTGTAATGCCAAAACATGACCTTTTAAAAGAGGAGAGATGGATGAATTGAGAAATATATGCTCCCCACTTCCACATTTACTTCATATAGCTTCTCCAGACGAAGTACACACACTTTGCAACTCCAAAATACACACAATTCAGTGCATGTCTTCTCGCTACAGTTTGTATCTTTTTTCTTTAAAGTCTGTACCAGTGACTGCTTTCTCAAAATTATGTTGATATTACATGAACAAAATCCCCTCGACCTTCAGTAATGAAGTCACTAGTTGAACAAGTATCTTTACAGACATCGCCATCACAGTGTTAGCAAAACCTAGCTTTTAATCTTTTTATGTTTGTTTTTTTTTTTTTCCTTGGACATTGAAAAGGTTCCTTACACATTAACACATCAGGTTCTCTTAGCAACACAAGATTTATTAATCTGCTATTCCTCATTTCTACTCTCCTGAGTCACTCAGCAAAGGACCTTGAGCCCACACATATCTAGGCAAAAGTTTGCCTGACATTTCCCAGGAGTCGGCTTGCAACAGATACTAAAGACACCTTTCCCGAGACTACATATTTTTCATATGCAAAATAAATATCTGAGAGTGGAAAGGTAACAGAAAAAGTGAGAAACAATATCAGTGAGTTAAAGATTGCATGGAAAAATGAAGTAAGATTAGTAATTAATGGAAAACAAAAAGAAACAGTATACCAGGGCAAGGCAGTACAGATGCAGAAATTGTGATTTTGAAGGCAGAGGAAGGATGCCAGAATTAGAACATCTGTAGAGAGCTGATGATATCAAATTTGCATTAGAATTCAAGCATAAGTTTTCTTACGAAGCACAGACTGTTTTCAGATCAGAAGGCAGTCAGTAACCATCAAAATACCCAAAAGTACCAAACTTAAAAAACCACTAGGTTCATTAGAAAAAAATTAGAGAAAGTTAGAAAATTACAGAAAACAATGCTTATATTCTTATTTGAAAATATGCATCATCACTGTTCTGTATATATACTTATGAAAGAAAAAAATTTCATCAAGAGAAGTAGTTGCATTGAACCTATAACATTAATGAATATTTTTAGCCAACAAGAATGGGTAACTTTACACTGTTTTGAGGTATTCTACCCAACATTTTTAAATTGTTTCAACATTTTAGCCTTTCTAGTGAAAAACAAAGCTTCTTAATATGTCCTATTCTAGTCAGAACTTTCCACTGTTTTTGAAAAATCTCCATTTCTGTTCAGCTTTACGCAGTTCTATTCCACTTTCCAAAAACTGATTCTTCCATCAAACAAAAATCCACTAAATTGCATCAGGAGCCACTCTGGAGGGATCCAGAATAGACTGTTTCAATATATACATACGCAGTATAACTAAACACAGTACTGACATGCAAGTTACAATAATTTAGAAAAACAAAGAGGAGGGGTGAACATTCACTGGCAGAACAATCACTGTGTCCTGACACAGTTCCAAATACACGTTTAGTGCCAGTTAGTACACTCACTATAGAGGCTGTCCTCAATTTACACACTCCTAAATGGCTGTAAATGGCTAGTAAAGTGGGTTAGGAATTCAAAGATGTGGTGAGAACCACATCACTTATTTCTTCATCATCAATTGCCTGTTGAGGCATATCTTGATCTTACTAACACGATAACATCATTGAGACTCAGGTTTTGTCCTCTTCAGATCTGGGGATGGTCTAATATAAAATTTATGTAAAATCTTTGTATTCTGAATGGTGATAGCAGCTTGAAAAAGGCCAGTCTGGGCTTCAGATCTGCACAAGCATTCTAGCTTTCAGCGCTTTACTGGGTCAGGACTTAACTTCCCACATAACCCAATACAAGTAATGCAAAATTTTGTTTTTAAACTAATACAAATAACACACACAGCCAATAAGCTGTTAGCCTTACATAAACAAGATAATAGTGACTCCTGACTTCCTTTAGATTCAAATTATTTAATAAACATACATATTTTAATAACAACATGTAATACTGGTATCACCTATCACCCTACCAGCAGTCATGGAACAACACATGTCATAGCTACACTAAACCTACACATATCTAAAATTTGGCAAAGATTTTACTCGCAACCCTTAGTTACATTTAGTTAGCTAGGCAACTTAGTTATCTAGTTAACTTTACAGTAAATCATGCGAATATTTTTGACAGATTTTTCCAATGTTCAGTTGATGGTGACATCCATTGATCAAAACCCCTTGGAGACGCAGCAAGAGAGCTGCTATATGGCAGCTTCAGAAAATCTCAAACCCTCAGATCATAATGTAATTTTTACAACATGTAATAGGGTGAGAAACAGAGACATAATTAAAGGCTACAGTAACCTAATTAAATCAGGCTGACTTTTTTCCCAGTGGGGATTTGATTCTCTCCTGACTGTTTTCCTCCATTTCATCATTCCTTAAACTCATACTATATTTTGTTAAATTTTAATGAAGATATTAAAAAGAAGATCCTTTGGACATCCAACACAAAAGTATGGGTTGTCTAAACATTTTCCACTTTCATAGAAGAGGAGAGCTCCTCTTCCTTGCTCAAAGTTACATCCCAAAGGTTTTGAGGAAATAGTCTTTAGAACACGATCATCCAACTTCTTTACTTGAAGATGTGTGTGCAGCTTTATGGGACTTGTGATAGGCCTGAAAGGTGTAAATTTTCTTATTTCTATCTTAGTCCTCTCACCAATTCTCACAACAATGCATATGTCGATCTCCTGTGCCTCTGTCCACCAGTGTGGAAAACAGAGATAATTATATAAGTCTTCAAGACATAAGGGAACTTCTACCTTCAAAGTTTAAATTCCTGTATGAAGTATCTATGCAAAGCTTTAGTGGAATGCTGTTATTTTTAGACTAGATCTAATGATCCGTATCCAGAAATAAAATGCCCAATCTCAACACCCTTATTTTGCCACCATCATTGTTACCTTCCTGTAATGCCAGAAGGCCGAAGTCATTGTGGGGTTCTGTAAAAAATTAAGACCACCTCTGCACGGAGGAGTTTACAATCTGTCTCATAAGCCTTTACTGGGCAAGGAAAGTGACTGGCAATGGTGCACAAACATGTAGAATTAGCACCACTCTAGACTCATTTCCAATCTCAGACAGAAGATTTACAGCAGACTCTGCAGTTCCGCCAACATCCTGACAATGCTTTGCACCATGAGGTCTTGTTACACTGCTGAAGAAACAAAGCCAAACACTTCAGCCATGTATTTTACTTGACTTTCAAAAATTTGCCAGCATGGTTCACAGGAAAACATAGACTTCCCTGAGAACCAATGTTAGCTTCTTCATAGAAACAGCTACTTCGTTTTGCAACAGGTTTCTGCACAACTGACCCCAGTGCAGCTAACATCAGGAACTAAATGCTTAAATTTCATATATTCAGAATTCACTAAAACAGCATTTAGCAGATAGTTTACAACATGGTTAAATATAAACAATGTGCTCTTAACAATGTCAATGAAAAACAGCAGAAACATTCTTTAAAGATGCTACATTCCTCATTCTAAGAAATAGATAATTCGAGTCCTGAAATATTTTGGAATATTGCTTTTCAGCAAGTCTGTTCCATTAAATGGATTACTAGATCTAAAAAAAAGCCCCAAACAAATAACCCCCACAGAACAGATCCAAGGCAGCTGAGAGGATCTTATTTCAGAGAAGATATTATCAGAAAACTGTCTTGTTGGTCATACAATATCTAAAAATTACACATACAGAAAAGACTCCATAAGACACTCATGCTATCAAACAACACAGTGTTTTCATTTATAAAGGAAACTGGAACAAAATAGGTCTTAGTCATTCATAAATTATCCAAGTGGTGACAGGTTGAAGTAAACGAAAGCAAAAAGTTTGAGGAATGAAAGAAACATTGTATATTTTGCATCTGAAAGTGACAATATTAGACATTATGGGAGTAAAGACAAATCTTTACAATACTGGTTGAAAACTACTGTTATTTTTGAGATGTTTGAATAAATGAACAGAATTTTATTTAAAAATGTATTAACAACCACGTATAAAGCAAATCCTTGCATGCTAGTTAGAGACAACACGAAAGAGGATTGAACATTACCGAAATACAGATTTCAGATTCACAGATGTAATTTTCTCAGATCTCACTTTCTACTGCTATTACTGCCAGAGGAAATGAAGGCAGAATTATTTTCCTGGAGAGATCCTTCTATTTCCCAGACCAAAGTCCTCCAAAAAGAAATCCATCCACCTGCTCTTCCCATCCACTAGGGCAAATCAAACTTTTTCAAGCTCAACTACAACTATACATATTTTACAATACCATTACGGCCTCCAAAATTTGAATTTTCCCACCTTTCCACTGCATGCTTCAAACCAGCTCACACTAACTGCATGCTTTCTATTTACTATATCTCTCTCCTCCCTACTATGTGTCGATCTAGTGCTTAATCTCATATTCCCTACTTCAGTCTTACCCTGGTGTTCTGAACTGAAAGTGAAGTTACAGATATTCCACAGGGTGAGGAGAGAAAGGAACAGAATTACCTTTGACAGCTCTCAAAACAGTCACAACAATACCGCTGTCACCATAATCTTTGCAGTGATGCAGCTAAAGTTTTGTTCTAGGTGGCACAGTTTGGGAGATTATGATCTTGATGGTTTATAACCAAAACATTTGGTAATTTTGGTAGAACTGTAGATTGTTTTTGCCTTGGACTTGGAAGCACTAAGCCCACTGGACTGACACAGCCTGTGAATTCACAGTGAAACCGACGCAACTGAGCATTTATTTAATGTACAGGTACACAGTTGACCAAGGTGTCTCAGATTCACACCTCATGTACTTCAGGATCAGTTTGTAGATAGCATACATGATACATTCTCAGATATGTTAGGCCAGCTCTTAGATGAAAACAAGTAGCTTAGTGTAAAGTACTAGATAATTCATCCATGTGATAATGTACATCATAAACATTTTTATTCCCAACATAACTATGTCTATACCTGCTGCTGTTTTTATTGTTTGGGGGGTGGTTCTTTGTTTGGATTTTTTTTGTTTGCCTGCTTTTTTAAATACCATTAATTGTGCTAGTTAAAATATTAGCTATTTCAGAATAACACATAGAAATTTAAAATTTGACTTTGGACTTTTGGACATTAGCCCATAAATATTTTTTGTTAGAAGCAATGCCAAATATGTGCAAGTTTGCGAGAGTGGGGTTTTATTTAGTTTTATTTTATTTATTTCCACTGAGCTGGAAAACAGATTTTACAGTGAATCTAGTTGGGCATCACTTTCTGAGCATCAAGTAGGCAAGCAGAAGGCAAAAAATAACAATAAAGGGATTCACTTTGGGGTACACTCTCTTAGCATTCTTTGTACAAGTCTTATTCCTGCAATGGCATTTTCTTTCACATTACTTATGACCACCAAAATAAGTTGAAACCTTGCACCCAATATTAAAAATCATTTTAGAACAACTTTTCAGCAACACACTGATTCAGGAAGGCATGGCTCCTTAGACTTCCCCCCCCCACCCCCCGTATTTGCAATGAAATCATATATAGAATACATTTAGTATTTTTAATTTAGTAACAAATATTTGAGGTTATTTCAGTGTGGAGAGATGGTCAGGGCTACTCAGTTTGAAGTACCTGAAGGAGCAGTGGGGTTGTTCCAACTGACAGAATTTTGAAAGTACAATGAAAAAGTTGAACAACATGTTGGGATTTGAATGTGAATTACACTTTATTCTTGGAAGCAGTTGAAACCAAAATTTGTTTAAAAAAGAAAGGAAAAAAAGCAGGACATCTAAAAACACACACAGAATGAAAGATTTCCCTGCTAGGAGAAATTCAAAGGATGCTTTTTAAAAGCAGACCTGCAGAATGAGTAAACTAAGTTTGAAATCTAAAAGAAACTAAGAACAGGATAAGAAGAGTGTTTGGGTGAAAGGAGAGAAACTATTTTGCTTTTGTCCAATTTATATAGTGGAAGTTATGTCAAAATCTAAAACAGATTATTTGAAATCTGAGAATTTATTATCTTTATGAAGTTGCAGTTTATTCTTTTATTTTGCATTCTCAGTTATCTCACTTTCCTGAGCAGCTCTGTAGAAAAGACTTTCAACTAAATAACTCTTCTTTGAAACTGCAATTTGTAATCCTTTATCCCCCACCTGTTTAAATTTATTGTATAATTTAGCACAGCACTTTTAACTCAAAAAAATAGTTTAGATGAATCCAAGGAAAGCAAATCCACAAGTTTTTTCAAATGCAAAATCAGCACCTTTATAGCAAAAGTTGCTGTCAGAAAGGATGGTTGTGAAAGTTCCAGCTTCAACATTATCTCAGCTATCAGACAAATATATTCTACTTCTGCTTTTCTGACAAAACCAGAAACAACAAACAAAGCACAGTGCAAGCACATTAGCATCAGTGTTCAAACCTTTAGTGTGTTATATTTAGACATCTGTGGGTTTTAGGTAGAGTAGACATGGCACTAATATTAAGGTTCCTAAGGCTTTCAATTATAATCCTTTGACAATGTTATAAACCTTGAAAACAAACATCAACCACTGAAGCTTAATACTTTTTTAAAGTTGGCTCAGTAAAGATAAAGCCTACCATGAGGAGAATAATGAAAATAGCGTGGCAACGTTCAGCATAAAGCAATTAGTAAATGTTTAACAACTACAGCTATTCCGTGATTTAGAAGAACTTGAATTTTAACAGCACTCTAAGCATAGGATCCAAAAGGGACCTCTGCACACCTGCATCACCCGTTTGACCAATATAAGAATCCCAGAAGTGATTTGTAATAAACATACTATTACTCCTGAATAACCTAAGAGTGTATCACACACCTCAAAGTCCAGGTCCTCACCCTGTGAGCTAGCAGCTCAGAAATGAATATACAATAAAGCAGCAGAGTGTCCCTTGTAGCCTCGCATTATTACATGATGTTAGTAACTGTCTTTTCTGTCAGTAACCATTAGTGATAACAGACCGCAACTGTCAAGAAATTACAGCCTAGTCAGCAGTGATCTTTCAGTGTGTTCATGGACTCCTAAATTCACAGTAGGCAGATTTTTCAAACACCACTTTCATCAATGAAAAATTAATATTCAGGTCAAGCAAGATGACTAATATATTTGCGTTGTATTTGCCATTTGTTTTGGAAAGAATCAGGAGCCATATTCAATTCTGTGTGTACATGAACTTCATTTACACGAACAACTATATGAAAGTAATATTTAAGGCACTGTTCTTATGTTTTTTTCAGCTGAATTTGAAAGGTAGAGAACATTTCCAACCATTATTTACAGATATCAAAAGAACTTCAATCATCTAAAGAAATAGCAGTTACAGAAGCAACTTCTGGATGTTGCATACTGACAATAACAGCAATAACCTTAATTATATCTGCAAACTTCAGTGAACACTGGATCAAGCCAAATGTTTTACTTTATCAAAATCTTTCATCTTCATTATTAAATACAACTAAAATACACCAGAAGTATCACTAAGGTACTAAAGATTACCACAGCCCTCCAACTAAGCAATTAAGACATTGATTTGAGAGAAGGCTGAAAATGCTCTGGCAATTTTGTAATATTTTATAATTTTACACATTCAATAAGCATAGGACAAAAGCCAAACCATATATGCCATATATATAATCATTGGGAAAACTGTCCTCACCCATATGTGTTACCCTTACCACAAAATTTTGGTCAACAACTTCAAAATGACTACATAGCGTGGTTCTCCTGAACACAAATGAGATCAGTTAAAAGGAGAAAGCACTGCTATTTCTTAGCCGTTTTTGTTATAAATCACTCTTTAGCAGGCAACAATGAAGTGCTTAAAGAGGTAGGGATTTTCAGTTGAAATCTCCAATGCTGAAATT
>Ga0065711_1033712_pt1:20000-24963 | contig 24963 bp, 5 predicted proteins | sample Hoacrofraction12_FD_59098 | JGI IMG/M metagenome (GOLD analysis project Ga0065711, IMG submission 59098) | Hoatzin crop microbial communities from Cojedes, Venezuela - Epithelial fraction 12 v2 (version 2) | ecosystem: Host-associated > Birds > Digestive system > Esophagus > Crop...
AAAAGCAACTTGTATGAATTATTTTCATAGCTAATTCGACAGTATTACTGTAAGTACTGTATCAAAAAGTAATTCATTTAAAACACTTAAAATCCATGACAAAAAAGGTAACTAAGATTTACTGTGGACATACTTTAAACTACTTTCTGATAGAATGTTCATGGGTATGATTAAACTCAGAAAATGTACTGCTTCAGCAAACATGTTAATGTCATTTTAGCAATCTGATATAGAACACATCTAAATACATAATATGTAGGTGAATGTGCAAACCAAAACATTATTCCGGTCAGAACCCAAATCCTTTCATTCCATACTCTCACTAAAATTCACAGCATCCCAAAAAGAATCAATACCGTAGATATCTCAAAGTGCTTTGGCCTAAGGTCTTGAATAAACCAAAATTACAAACCACTCATTTGAGAATCTGCATCATTCAAACCTGCACATAGCACCATGCCAGAGAGCAACTTAACATGCATCAGCAAACAAATAGTTTTCTTTTTCCCAAAATGTACTTTTACTAGACAGTATGTGCCATACATGTTATTCTCTTAGTTTATCCTGAAGGGGACAAAAAAACGAAAATAGCAGAAGCTGAGCCTTCAGTCTCATCAGAAAAGCAAGCATAACATATCAGGAGATTATGTTTTCCCCTTAAGACCTGCAGAAAAACACATATGCTGATCTTATACTATATGTGTACAGGGCTTAGAGCTATACAAAGTCAGGATTCATTTGTTTAGCTAATAAGTGCTAGTAAAATGTTAATGGAAACCTGTACATATTGGTGCAACATAAGGATGAACTTATGAAAACCTGAGGATGTCAAATTTCATCATTCTTGAGAATAAACTCAATTTCCAGAACACAGCTGCATATATTAGCCTATAAACATATGCATAAATATATAGGTAAGGGAAATAACAGCAGTGTGAATGTAAAAGAGACTGGTAGATGATAGATCATGCAAAAAGCAGGTGTAAGAATACTTTTTTTTTTTCTTTGAAGTCCCTGGGCATGTCTGTCTTCTGTTGTTCCATATCAACTGTTTACAACCCCCTGCAGTAGACTATAGATTAATGCTGATGCTAGATATTTGCAGTGTTTCTCTTCAGATAGTACTGCATAGTTCAGATAGTACTGTAGAATAACTTCTGATAGGACTCAAGACAGTGATTGCATTTTAGCTTCTCTGCTTTGTAATGAGAATATTAAAAATTATTAGTCTATATTTATTTTGAAGCACTCACAGATTCAATGTAGAATTCTTTGGATTTTTTTTTGTGGCAGCAGCCAAAACTATTATATAAAAACCCCAAAGCAACTCTTTATCTAGTATGTTCTCTTTACAGCCCAAAGAAGGCTTCAGCACAGTCTTACCCCAAATGAAAGAAATCAGATAAACACAAAACCAAACAAAAATCTCCTGTCTCCAGTTTCAGATTAAGCAATGTTCTTCTACTACAACAAGCAGTTGATCGCACACAGACTGTTTCCTGTATTGGCTGTTCATCATACACAATAAATATGCATGCATCATCATAACATGCTGCATTCTAACCAGACTTCTGCAGGGCTACAATATCTAGACAGCTGGTACCTCCATAGACAAATCCAACACCTTTCTGGGGAGGAACTCATAAATAGATAGTCATGCTTATGAGTGCAAGTGGTTGCATGGCAAGAAACGCTCTGACACAAATGGTGTCTCACCCTCCCAGTTTCAAGAGAACAAATCTTGAGATTTTAATTTTTTTTAACATTAAATTCCATTCTGGACAAAAATTACATTCTTGGAGGTATTCTGATCATTTCTTACTGTAGAGAGAAAAGCAGTTAAAATAAGTCTGGTATTTTATCACAAGACCACATTTACTGAGCACAGTTTTTTGACACTTCAGATGAATGTTACCCTTTGTTGAACTTGATTGACATATAAGCTAGATTCCACATGCATGACTGAGGCCAAAAATTAGCCTATTCAATTTGTCAAAAAGTCTTTATTTTTTATCTTGACATGGCCAAAAAAGAAGCAAGAAAACACCTATGTATCCTGCTTATAACTCTTCCAAGTCTGTTAGGAAGAGCAGGTCAAGAGACACTGCAGCTTGCACTAAGAACACACAGGAATTCCTGTACGCATTCTCCAGGTCTTAAACCTTCCAAATGAGTCCTTCACGGAGAACACCATTACGCTGACATTGACATGTCCTGGACCCTGATGTGTTTCGGTAGAGGAGGAAAACCTTGGCTTATTCTGCATAAAGAATTTACAAGCAATGCATTTTCTGGGGTTTCAATGCACTAAGCATCAGACTGCATGAATACTATGCATCTCATTTAATGAATACTTAATAAACCATAAAATGCTCAAGAGCAAATTTATTTGGTATGGATGCTTACTGCAAAGGCATACTAAAAGAGCACGAATACCTACAATGAATAGAAGATGAAACTTAAATGCAACAACTTAGTATGTGTAATTTAGTCCCATGTATTTAATGAACATAACTCAAAAAGTGAAGGATGTAAATGAATCAACATGCAAAATATTTATGTATACATGTTATGCGCTGTAAATTACTTTTGTAAAACCACATCATTCACACAGACATGAAAATGCATGGGAGTATAAATGCATGCCAGGCACACGGTTTTTAAATTATTCCTAAAGAAGGATCTGAAGAAGGACATAGGAGTATTCACTCGGGTTATAATTTTTCTTTTCTGTAAATTTCTGTAAATCAAGCCACAATTTAGATAGATTTGAAAAAGTCTTTCGGGTGGTGTTGGGCTGACCTTGGTCAGCTGCCAGATGCCCACCCAGTCACACTCTCACTCCCCCTCATCAACAAGACAGAGGAAGAAAATAAGATTAAAAAGCTCTTGGGTCAAGATATAGACAGGAAAGTCTCTTATCAATTACCATCACAGGCAAAACAGAGTCAACTTGGGGAAAACAAATTTATTGCAATTAAAATAGTTTTGGATGGTGGGAAACCAAATTTAAAACACCTTTCTGCCCCCATCTTTTCCCCAGGCTCAACTTCATTCCTGTCACTCCTTCATTGCCAGTTCCTCTGCCTCTCCCCCCCTGCCCTGAGCAGCACAGGGGGATGATGGCCATGGTCGATCCACTACACTTCTTCCCCTGCTGCTCCTTTCTCCTCACGCTTGTCCAGAGTGGGGCTTTCTCATGGCTGCAGCCCTTCAGATGAGCCCAGCTCCTCTATGGGATCTCCACAGGCCGCAGATCCTTCAGGAAAACTCTACCCCATCCAGCATAGGGTCCCTCCATGGGCTGCAGCGCCACTGTCTCCACAGGCTGCAGGGGAATCTCTGCTCTGGCACCTGCAGGGCTGTCTCCTGCTCTCACCTTGGTGGTCACAGGACTGCTTCTCGTGCTTTTTCTTTCACTCCTCACTGCCGTGCAGAGTTTTACCCTTCCTCACGTACATGTAAGGCGGAGAGGCTCAGCAGTGCCCTGCGGTGGGTCTGTCAGAACCAGCCCTGCCCAGTAAGGGGGGGGCAACCCTGGCCTCTCCTCACAGAAGCCACCCCTGCAGCCCCCATCAACACCTCATGACAGACTCCCAAGATAAAGTTTTGTGCCTATCGCTCCACAACCATAAGTATTCAAGGCTAAAGCCTTTTGACTTAATTGCCTTTTTCTTGAGGGAGAAACATAAAAGGCTAAATCAACAAAAACCAAAACACCAGTTTGAGCTGTCATTGGAAAGTCAGCATCACTGTGACTGGAAAACATCTACTTCACATGGATCCCATTCGATAGCCTGTCGGGAAAAGCTGTAAAGGCAAACTCTGGACTTATCTTCTGCAGCACCTTCTTCAACAAATGCTATGCACCCTGCAGCATTCACTTTTAATTTTTGAACCCTTTCCCATGTCTTTTGGCTTCAATAATAAGGTTTGTAATACTCGGTAATGTCACCAAAGAACCGTCATTAACTGCTATGTTGAATAATCTTCCTACAAGAGACCTAAACAAGTGTTGGATACGCTGTAGTTCTTCCCTCCATGGTACTGTGCCATCACTCTGGTACGTGGGCTGATCAAAAATCCGCTTGAGTACAATGTTTCCGCCAGTTCGCAGCTGGGAGAGATCCTATTTGGGGCATTTCTCAAAAGAATTAATTAATCTGGGGTTTAATTTAATCACTACTTTCAGCAACAAAACTGTATACAAAGTCTGAATCTGAAGTTTTGGGAGCTGAGCAATCAAATCACACTGAAGCATTTAGTTATTAATCAAATTACTTTATTTGCATGAAACTAGAATTCATTTGTTTAAAAATTAATTTACACTAAAAAAATAGCCAAAACAGCATACCATTTTACTTCAGAAAAATACTTTGATTTAAAAACCTGAACACTGTGGCAAAAACCCTTTAATTTCATACCTTTCCTGTCAAAACAACATTTTGGCTCACCTGCCAAACTGAAAATGTCCATTATTTGCTTTTTTGCATTGCAAGATTGATTTTCATGTTTTCAGTCTTCAGAATTAATTGCAATACTACAATACAGACCCTGACTGCAATGGCATTCCATCGCAAACTGGTACCAGGACTCCATTAGAGTAGGATATTAATGCTGCAAAATGCCGACATTAATCAGGTAGCTCACATCCATACCTCAGATGGTCAAAGAAAGCGTAGCCCCGCTCATGAGCGAGACCAGCGAACCGGCAACAGCAGATGAGAAGAAAGCTGAGGTACTTAACAACTTTTTTGCCACAGTCTTCACTGGCAACCTCTCTCCTCACCCCTCCCGAGTCGATGAATGGCATGAAGGAGACCAGGAGAGTAAAATCCCTCCAGCTGTAAGTGAAGACCAGGTTTGGGACCTCCTGCAGAACCTAAATGTACAGAAGTCCATGGGACCTGATGAGATGCATCCCAGAGTCCTGAGGGAACTGGTTGACGTAGTTGCCAAGCCA
>Ga0065711_1007361_pt1 | contig 24961 bp, 20 predicted proteins | sample Hoacrofraction12_FD_59098 | JGI IMG/M metagenome (GOLD analysis project Ga0065711, IMG submission 59098) | Hoatzin crop microbial communities from Cojedes, Venezuela - Epithelial fraction 12 v2 (version 2) | ecosystem: Host-associated > Birds > Digestive system > Esophagus > Crop | place...
GCCAGCCATCCAGTTTCCTTCTGCGAGCAGAGATGGGCACCTCCAGATGGCAATTCAGCTCCCAATTCTTGGATGTCTGTCTTAGGAAAAGACAAATCCACAGTGCGCTCCGGCAGCCATGTAGCTACACACCACTCCCAGAATATACCACGTAAATCACCATCTTGGTGAAGTTTGTTCTGATTTTTTATTGTCTGATACACCAAAGAGAAAAAGGCATCCATATTATCTCCGTGTTACTCTTCAATATATTTAGGAATCTCCATGTTTCAGAGGGTTTTGATTTTCATCTCTTCCAAGCCCGTTTTCTTTCTCCATCTTCACTGTGCAGAATGAAGATAAAGATTTGCTGAGTCTCTCTTCAACCATTCTAAATAAAATACCTTTTTTCTTTTATGGTTATTGCCTCAGGTCAGTGCAAGTTCTAAAACAAATATAAATGAATACAAGAGGCAGCTGTGATCCCTTAGGTGCATATGTTATCAAATGGCTGGAAGACATTGTACAAAAAAAATGTGCATATAATAGAAAAACAGCGAATGGCTCACCACTTCTGAGTCCTTTAAAAAGAAGTAATCAGACATCCCGAAGTCTGCTATGCTGTGCTGGAGCTGGGGAAAGCACTGAGCAATCAAAATATCCCTGTTCTTCCTGCTAATGTTGCTGCCAGATCCAATTCTATGGGCCTTACTCAAGCAAAAGAGAAAATCAGGGGGAGCTTTGCATGAAGGAGAAATGTTCAGGGCCACTGTCCACCGCTGCCAGCTGAAAAACAATCCCAGTGTCTTAGAGGGCTATTAGTAGACAAGTAATAAATGCTATAGCTAAAGAAGACTGTAGAAAAACTTGAAAAATGCAAAGTAAATGTTAAGCAATTGGAGAATCAGAGAAAACTGGTCATTAGTAATTCACACAGACTTTCAAAAATTAAATAATCATTGTTATTTTTTGCACAGAGACCAATTTTAGCTTTTATCATTACAACTTAGATATAGCTCCCAGAACTGAAACTATTTTTTTACATTAAATGCAGCATAGTAGTTAATGCTACCATATGAAAACCAGGACCTGTAAGTTCATAATGTACATTCAGAATGTAAGTAAATCCCCAAACAGCAAGTTTCAAACAACTGTTATTGCTAACAAACATCTAAAGCCAGATTTTATATAATTCCCTAAAGCTAGTAGCCCCTCATTCCTCAAGGGGTTGAAATAACTTCTGATCCCTAGACATCTCGTTTGGTGCATAACTACATGCAGATACTGGTTCACTTTGGGCACTTAACTCACAGAACTCATTAAATATCCAATTTAGCTGTTCTGAATTGCTGTCTGTGAGAGCTTATTTCTCTCAATACAAAAGAAATGTTAGAAGAGAAGTCTCCTCTTCTCTCTCCCATATTGTTTCCAATGTTCGACTCTTGCTGTAAATTACTATTCAGTGTAAGCCAAAGTCTCAAGAACTTGCTGGCTTGTTTGCTATTGGCAAACATGTTGTGATCATTCAGCAGTTTTTCAGGGTTTTTTTTAAATTCTTCTCTTAATTTCACTGGAAGGAATGAAAACAGAAGCAATTGATTAACATGCACATAGGATCTGTCCAAGATTTTTGACCCAAGAACCTGGTGGTCATCATGTGCAGCAGTATAAATAAGTAATACTTCAAAATACATCTGTAAGATTTGGCATCATCTCAATATTCCACACACAACAAAACTGTATGACTGTAAAATGTGTTTGATGGCCATTGGTAGTGACAGGACTTGTCTGTTTAAATTCTGTCTCATCTCTAGAGTAATTGAACTCTGGTGCAGCTGCTGGAAGCTCAAGTTCCACTTTCCAATACATCATTATCATTTGACTTCACTCTTTTCCAAACACTGAAGAGCAATACAGGACCAACTCTGAGATGAATATTCCAAAGATCATGGATATTTTTAGACATTTAAAACAAGCTACCCCTGTGGACTGAATAAAAACATATCTTGTCAGCCAACCAAGATGAAATGATCCCCTGAAGCAGGGGTTTGGCATTGTGAGAACATTTTGAAAGTTTGGTTTGAAACCTGGTTGAACATAAATTCAAGTATACTGAAAGAGTTACTGAAGAGCACTTACAATACTGTGTATTTTATACGTGACCCTAGATTCTACATGGACAGAATGATTAAATAAAAGTGAAGAGACGTAATACATTAAGCAAGGAGTGTGACTGCAGTTTTCTAATATAAGTCTTCATCTCTGTACAGACAATGGTTTCTATTGTTTTCTTTAGCTTGTGAAATAGAACAAGTTGTCACCAATGCTGTTCTTTTTTTCAGCAAAACAGAGCATTTGGCTGTGGTAAATTGTCCAATTTTTCTAACTATTCAATGTACAGGTTTGGCTGTCTTTTTTCTGAAGACCTTGCACTGAAGGCCTAACAAGAAGATACACAGCTTAGTCATATTATTGCCTTCAGCACTTAATTAAAGAGGGTGCTACTAGAAAAGTGGATTTAATCCCAGTGTTTTAATTAAATTCTAGCTTGGCACAAGTCCACCTGTCTGGATTCAATTGGATATAGTTCTCTTTCCTTCTTCCTCCAGACATTACCGTTGTCTGCTCCCATTGAACCACTGCACTGATTCTCCCATTGCATTTCAGGACAAATAAAGGCATCCCTCAAATACAGAAAGCCTCTTGCATAAAAGGGATGTAACATCAAAGCTACTATTGAAGACTAAAGTGTCACACCATTCACATGTTCAAATCGTCTGAGGCAGGGAGCTGTGTTCACACTCTAATCCCATACTGAGTGTGATGGTGTAGCCATGCATGGAGCTCAGCGTAGACAACTGAAAGTAGCTTGGAAAAGCATCATCTGTACTGTGAGTAAGAGCCAAGTTATGACTTCGGAATTGTACTGGACAAGTTTATACAAGCTGCAGTGAATTCATTATGAACTGCAAAGGGGACAGAGATTTTCCACTCAGAGTGGCAGAGAGGGTGAAGTCAAAATCCTGAATGGATTGAAGGTGGGCAGTATTTTGCAGCTTCATTTTACTCATCTTTGAAAACGCTAGCTAGTTAAACACAAAACATTTCCGAGAAATAGATTTCTTGGGGGCAGGATTGTAACAAGGAAGTTACAAAACTTCTGCTACTAAAACTCCTGTGTCAGTAGTCTATAGGTGGTAAACCTCCTAGCAGTGGAGAGTATGACCCAAGGTCATAGTTCTGTTGATTTTATGGTGGAAAGGGTTCTGAATTATGTAGGTAAGTGACCAGGCTATCATTCTTTCACCAGAATGAAAACAAATAAACCCAAAATGGAGGTCTGATTTTATTCCACTGTATGCAACAAATTTTAAACCCCAACATTGTTCTTGAAACAAAAACTTTGACCATTTGCTGTCTCTTGCCAAAGAGTTGCTCAGGCGTATCATGGGGAAGAGGAGAGGACAAGGGTGGAAGGAAGCAAGGAAAGAAGCTTGGAAGCAGGAGACTTGAAAGGAGTGAGTTAGCATCCTCCTGCTAAACACCAGAGAAAGAGATCAAGCGCTGAGTCACAGCAGTGGGATTCATCTTCTTCCTCTCTAGTCATCCAAAGGTGAGGTGTAAGCCAGCCATCCAGTTTCCTTCTGCGAGCAGAGATGGGCACCTCCAGATGGCAATTCAGCTCCCAATTCTTGGATGTCTGTCTTAGGAAAAGACAAATCCACAGTGCGCTCCGGCAGCCATGTAGCTACATGCCACTACTGACTCAAGGCTTCGTAGTTAATTAGAGTTGAAAAGTCAACATATGCATCGCTCACCACTCCCACAGCCTTAAGCCTCTCTCACATCTAACTGCTCATCTTTTTACTCCCTTCTTCAGGCATAGGAAACAATTGTCGAAAGATATTTGAATTCTAGAGAGAATACTGCTGGTAAGGAGGAAGCACAGATCATGTGATTCATTATATTTTAGAACTACTGAAAAACAGCCTAGTCTCGGCACGGATACCGGTCTGTACCAGTATGATGGCTCTGTTTTCCCTAGGTGATACATGTGAAATATTGAGACTACACCTCCTACCCACATGAAAGCAAATACTAAGAAGTGCACATGTTTACCAGCCTGAAAGTTGTGCCACATAAGACCGTTACGATCTGTCAGGCACTTGCCAGTTTCACTCTCTGAAAAGAGCACTTTGCCACTCTCAGTTTGCCTACCCGTTCTGCCGTTAAAAAGTCTTTTTGCCAGATGAAGATCATTAGTGCCTGAGAAGAAGATATTAAGGGGAGGAAAAAAAGAAAATACTTTTCTCACTGAAAATAACTGCATAATTAAGGAGTAAACCATACCACAATGTGCATTGTTAGACTTTCTGAACTTATGTGACTCTGGCACATTACGAAACTAAATGCATTCAGTTACCTGGCAGGAGGCAAATGCCTAACTCAAAGTTGCACGTGCCCAGATTCATCTTTATAGCAAATTATAAAATAACCAGAGGTGTGTTCTGTTTTGTTGTTTTAATACAGGGTTTGCAAAAGCTGATAGATCCACAAGGCTTCACCCTGAGCAAGTTCCAGAGATTAAAAAGTGCCTTCTAACCTCATTTAAACCGCAAGTGCCCAACAGCCCCATGGTGCTAGGAAACGCCCTGGTCTCAGTATTCAGCCAGGTAGTCCAGAGAGTGGTTAGCTTGCTGCCGCTTCTGCGCAGAGCCACTGAAGGCATCTTCCCGAAGGTGAAGCAATGATCCATGTCTGTGTTTTTGCCATACTTCTCTATTTCATGACTTCTACTTTTAAGAAATACCAGTTCCACTGGCAGGCAATTTTCCTCTGTGAGGCAGTTGCCTCCTCTATATCACGTTGTAGACATCTTGTTACTTTGTGAGTTACTTTATTGTTGTGATTAGTTTTCAGCCTCTTGGAAGGCTGGAGCAGGGGCTGACTGCCCTGAGACATGAATGATTTAGAAGTATTTTTATGCTCTGAGCTCCTCTAATGTTAGTCACACTGTTCACAGGAACCTGTCTGCAGGAGACTCCAGTTGGTTCCACACCTTCTGCGGCAGTATTAATGCCACAAGAGGATCTGGGAATGAGAGAAGCTGCCAACGGCCAGATTCCCTGCCTGCGCCTAACACAGAGATCGTGCCAGCTGTGCATGAAGGTGAAAGCACTTCTCAAAGTGCAAATGGCCTCCTTTCTTTCAGAGCTAAACTCACACAGTGGTGCCTTTGCTTGGCAGTCCCAGCACTTCAGGACCACAATACAGAGTGGCCGAACGGCTCGTGATCCACACACAGCTTGTCAGCGCCCCGAGCCCGCTCTCACTTTCTTGCACCAGATCTGCCAGAGGGAGAACCGGTCAAACCACGGGATGGGGAAGGCTGCAGCTGGTAAGGAGGCCCCTTTGCTCATGGAGGCCCCCTGGAAGCAGGAGGGGTGATCCAGGCGTGATTGCCTCGCTCCAGCTCGGGGGGCTCCATGAGACATGCGAGGAGAGCAGATTGCAAAACACACCCGTGCCACGCCCGGAGGCAGGCAGCGCCGGGAACTCTGGGTGCTGGAGATGCTGCTGCTCATGATGCCTGCTGCTGCCTGCTGCTGCTGCTACCTGCTGCCTGCTGCCTGCTGCCTGCTGCCTCTGCCTGCTGCCTGCTACTGCCTGTGCTTGCTACCTGCTGCCTGCTGCCGCTGCCTGCTGCCGCTGCCTGCTGCCTGCTGCCTCTGCCTGATGCCAGGCGGGCGTCCGCAGGGATCTGCAGCAGGGGCTGGCAGCTGCAAGGTGTGATCGCCCAGGCTGCGAGGTGGGAGCTTGGGAGAGACAGTGAGGGGCTCGGGTCGTCAGGAGGATCTAAGGAGGCTGGGGGGGGCTGGGGCAGGGTCTGAGGGGACATCTGAGCTGGGGCAGTGGCACTCATCGGATGGCTGAGGGAGACACTGTGGAGGGAGAGGCTCTCAGCCAGATGAAAATTTTGGATTGTGCCTTGCATGACCTGGCAATCTGGGCACCCCTGTCACAAGCGTTTAGAGGCACTTTGGGTTCTGTCTTTCCCAAATGAGTACTTGTAAGTAGCCTTGATGTTAATGAGAATTACATGCACGCATCAGGGAAAGAATAGTCCCTCTACAATGGGCATGTGACAGCTAAAGTGCATCAGTCAGCAGGGAAACAAAAGAGGTCATAATTTATGTAAAAGGTTCATTTTTAATGTAAATTCTGCCCCCAAATGCTCTGCTTACCAGCCTGAATCTGTGGTATTTGGCAGTGGAAAATGAAAGGGGTGAAAAACTCGCTTCTGGCAGGTAAATGCATAATGTGATAGATTGATTTAAAATCCTTGTCATCTTTCTCTTTCACCTGCATACATAACGATGCTCTGTTAGTCATTAGGGCTCCTTGTACCTTCAGCACTCTAAAAAAATATTGGCTTTGAAATGATACTTCATTGTTAAGGAATTTTTGTCAGCTAGCTCCATTTATCGATGTATCAAAGCCATTTTACAAGAGATAGGCTCCACTTTGGCACCGGTAGCGCATACATTACGTGCCTTGTGAGGACTTGTGTCTCATTCCAGCAGCGAGTGGAAGTGCCAAGTGCCACGGCGGTACATAATGAGACATGTCACCCGGCGTTGGGGACAGCAAGGAGACGTGGATGAATCGGCCCCCGATGTCTTCTCCTGGCCAGAGATGAGAGGAGCGGGGATGTGCGAGGCCACAGCAGACACAGCTTAGGGTGCGACTCTGCGCAGAGCAGCTGAGGACTCTGCTGTCAGAGCCTCCGGGGTGGGGGTAACATATGCCACCAAGCCGCGTTTTTCTGTTGATCTATTTACACCTCCTCCCCAGACAGCGAGAGCCAAGCCAGGAAACACTCTTCTCTGTAGCCATATGTGTGTCTGCAACAAGGGTTTTTTTCAGTGTACCGGTGATATCTGGGGGATGTCATGCTGTTTTGCGAGCAAAATTTTGTAGCATAAGCCAAACCACAGCAGAACTACCATCAAGTAACTACCACCAAAGCTGTTCAGGCTGTCTTGTGAATTAAATCATTTTTCTTTGTCCTTTTGTTTAGATCTTTACATTGTGTTGCCAAGCAACTGCATGGAGAAAGTTAATGGCAAAGCTCCCCTTTTAGACCCGGCAGGTAGGAGGTGTTTGAACTGAAGTGAGCCAGTGTGGAAAAGACAAGGACTCAGAGAGGAGAAAAAGCCCATGGTCTTTTGGATATTTTTTGTATTTTCTGTGCATCCTAGAAACAGAGGATGCTGCAGCAGAGATAGCCAAAGACAGGGTTTCCTGTGCATAGTTTATTACCATGTCAGTTCAAGGAAAGTGAACCCAAGTGCAGGCTTTGTGCTGAGAGATGTCAAAAAGAAAATATCGTCGCACCAGTGATTTCCACTACCAATTATCCTACCAACAGGATTTCTCCCTCAAAAGGAAAATCTCGATCATTCACTGCCACTCAAACACTCGTAGCTTAAGCCTCTGCAGCCTGAGAAGGAATCTCCACCTCCGTTAAATCATACCAAAGCTATAAAGGATGCCACAGCTTCCTGCCAGCAATACCTACTGCACCTTCCAGATGATAAACTCAAAGGCCACAGGATCCCTATGAACTAGGACATGTATTTTTCAGGCTGAAGGTTCTTAATTTAGTAGCAAAACATAGGCTGAAGACACAAGGAAACTGCTGCCTCATACAGGCTCCCACACTCAATTTGCACAACTCACTGAACACAGTCACAGGACTTGAGGAGTCCTGACCATTAGGCACTTCTACCCACCGCCATCAAAGATTCCTGAGCCTGTTCCATTCCATTCATCGCCTTGCCTTTTCATTTAGGAATACTATTAATGATCCCAGTCCTGTTTTCTAGTTATACCACATAACATCCACGCCTCTCAAGACCAGGATTTCAAAGGGCTGGTATTACTTCTAATTACATGCTTCGTTTTGTAAACTCTTGGGTTTAGAAGATGTTAATTAGATTGGCCCAGTTAGTAGTATTTTCAATTCATGATTTTACCATGCCTCGTACATTTGGCATTTCTCCCAGGAGCTCAGCTGCTGGGCTCAGGACACTGCACAGGGACACTTCCAGCTCTCTTTGCAGAGAAGAAACCCTGGGAAAGTTGAGGTTTTTGCACCTGAAGACTCAGAAAAGCACCAGAAAAAGTATTTGTTAAAAAAAAAAACCTCTGGAGTTTTTAAACCAATCAAGTCAGTACAATGACTTTAGATGTCCTGTTTGACTTTTTTAATACCAGTAATACTAAGTTGATTGAGTGTGAACTCAAATATTTAAACCCTGGTCTAGACAGAGCCAAAATAGAGGAATTCATCTTCAAAAGCTGTATGTGCAATTTGTGCCTTATTTAATCCCTGAAGGCAAATAAATGCATTAGTAGGTACATGCAGAAAGTGTGCATGGAAGCCAGACTCAATGAGAAGATGGTTTAGTGTCTGCTGGGTACTTAGGGGAACCAGCGGGAACCTGGAAAAAGACATGGGAAAGGTAGAGAACTGCTGAGGGTTCATGGGATGAACTTCGCATTCCCAAATGGAGCATGAGAGAAGTCATGCTTCATAAAGGTACAGACCTGGAAACAACCCCTCTCTCTTTCTAACTGGTAAACCCATTTTGGAGTGAACAGTGTCCAGTGTTCATCATTCTGCATGTTTGAAAAAAAAATACTATTGCAGATGAAAAACTGTATCATGATAAACAGAAACTGCAATCAAACCTGTTTTTTGTCACACAGTATTACGGGTGCAGTTGTAAGACTTGTGCTGAGGCTCGGCTAAAAATATTCCTACTGTATTTTGCAAAGTTTATAGGCTGATCCGACCTGGCAGTTCCTGTGTTTCTGTCTAGTCTAGTATCCTGTCTCTGAGAAATGCTAACACCAGCAGCTTCACAGGACAAGAGGTGAAACCAATCACAGTCAGGTGGCACAGTCTACCCCATAAAACTCTTATCCAGAGCTGTAAAGGCAAAAGATTGGTTACTGAAGACAAACTAGTTCACGTCTGTAACAAATGCCCCGTATGCAATAATAGCATACTATTTACAGCTAAAAAAAAAAGTCATAAAGTCTTTGCTTTATCACTAACAGCATCATGGACTTTCAGCAGCCATAGAAATGTACACAGAGACAACCATCTTATCTGCAAGCTGTCAACTCTGTCTCACTACGTTTTTCAGAACACAGTAAAGGTTATTTAATCTAGCAAGGTAAATTCAGTTGTGAGCTATAAGAAACAGGAAATGCTCCTGTAGGTTTAAAATCAAGGAGATCCAAATTTAAGATCTCAGCTAAAATTATCAGAAGCCAGAAACATGCCAACATTATAATGTAATTGTGCACAGCCCAACTCACATTACTAATATGGTCTACTATTTCCTGCAAACTTTTTCTGACTTCATCAAAAATTTTATTCTAGCTTGATAACGCGCTTTTTTTTAATTGAAAGTATTTGTGTGCATATGTATCATGTATGACTGGTAGCCCCTTAGTTCTCTTACTTCTGAACAGGAAATTATACTGTAGATTTTTCTTCTAAGATCTCTGATAAGGTTCACACCTATTTCTACATATGCATATACATACATATGCACGTGTGTGTATATAGTTGTTGTTAAAGCCTGTGGTTTTTACACTTGTATTTCTGAGTGATAAGATGTGTTCACACCTGACAAGTCCCTTTGGCAGGAAAGACAATAACAAATTTTTCTTTGCCAGCATTCTGCTTTCAGAATCGCCTTACCACCATTAAAGCCTTCCTGGTTCTTTGCTAACCTTCCTTAATTAATATCAATTATATATTAATAAGAATGTTCTGTGGCAGACATAGTGATTCTAGACAAACCATAGATAGATCAAATTTGATCTTTAATTGTATTTTAAAACACACAAAGTATAAATTCTGTATGACACTATTGAAGGGCTAGGAGTATGTTGCACTGGTCTCTGTTCTCCCTAAGAGACATGAGATAACACACTGACAGGAAACAATCAGCTAAATATGTACACAGAGCTCAAGGAAAGCGTCTCATGAGTTTCGTGTTAACTACTGTCCCTCCCCCCATACAGTGGTTCTTAACGTACAAACAGATCAATGCAACCTATGTGTACCTGACCACGTTTCAGGTACACATAGGTTGTTCGCCTAGAAGCACCACAGATCTCCTCTGAAGACATCAGACTTAGCCAGAGAGAAACCTCTGCACCATGGCCAGCTGCCACAAGTGTGTGGAAAAGACAACAGGCCACCTCCAAGGAAACTTGTGGAATAAAACAGAAAGAAGTCGTTGTAAAGGCTGCCATGTTCCTGCTTTGCTCCCCAGCTGGCAGGCAGAACTGGCAGGCCATGTTGCTGGAAGCCTGAGATGTGGAGCCTTCCGGTGCTTAGGAGATAAGGACAGCTACTGAGCCTGTGGAAAAAACAAGATGCACATTCTAAGGATTTACACTGAGCAATTGCGTGCGCACATCAACAACGGTATTACACGATCTGTGGCCCAACATATTGCCAGACACTGCTTGAAATTCATGCTCTCCTCTGACGGATAAGATACCTTCTTCAGGTTTTATTCAGATATGAGATTTCAGGATTGTGAGGAGCTATTGGGAGCACAGGGATGAGCTATGGAAGAGTGTCTGTAGCCACATGGGCCACCTTTGTGTGTCTGCAAAGAAGGATTTCATCCCCCTCTGAGAAATTCTGTGCAAACAGCTGAGCACTCAGTCCACCCCTGACATTTCCCCTGCTACCTTTTCATGCTAATAATTGTAAATTTATCAGAGTGCACTGATTTCACTATTTGAACCTCCCAATTATCTTTCTGTCATTTTTTTTCCCCAAGAAAGGTAGTTGGTTAATGCAAAACACTGTAGCCAGGAAACCAAGAGCTTTTCTTTCTGTTCCCTGTTCTGGCACTGCCTCCCTCCGTGCCACCGGCATCGTCTCAGGGCTCTCACCCTCCCCATGCATACAGAAGATTGTAACGCTTGCACAATTGGAGGAACTTGCTGGTTACATTTGACTAGCCCCATATAAATACCAGGAATTTTAAGAGCAAGGAACTCTCTATATGCCATATGGCATTGATATTAATATATCAATAAATTCCTCCCTAACTGCAACAGATGCTCAAGTCAGTAGTTTCACCATACAATACAATGCACTGTTGTGTGCTTTTCTGTGAGCAAGAATAAGCCAGATGCTTTTCCACAACATATTGGCAGAAATACAGTGCTATACAGCCAGAGAAAGCAAACTTTACCTCCACTACAGATGAGCCTCTACAGAACAGCTTTTTAAATCTTGCTTTCTTAAAGCTGATTAATTTTGACAAAGGATTTACCTCCTGATTGGTATCCAGATGATCAAATACTGCTGGAACAGAGACTCATGTATCATCAAGGAATATGAAACTCCCCTAATGTCACAATTATATTTTTCTTATTTCTTTTTATAATGCCATTAGACAAAGGAAACAAATTAGTGATTTTCATTTTTCCTTCATTAACTATTGTTTTTATTTTTTGTCTTCCCTATTCACTCTCATTTATCTTCCTTCTGATTTCCTCAGAGAGCAAGCAGTGCTAACCTGCTTTCCTGCTTTCCTCATTAAATATAATTTTAATTATTTTTACTTCACCCTTACCCATTAGTTCTCTAAAGTTCTCTTCCAGCTGCATATATTAACACCTCGCTATTCTAATCATTCTCTGTTGCAAATATCAGCACCTAATTTTGGCACTTGAATCTTTGCTCTTTGATCCTTTAATTGGCACCTACTGTTAAATTCCTGTGGGGCTATGCTCTTTCACTACTCACCTCCCCAGTAATTCACATCACCAACTCCTAAGTCTCCCTACCTGAGTATATTTCAGGATGCACTTTCACAAATGGTTTAAGCCACCTGAAGACTATGTGACCACCAAGAAAGAGTTATCCTGCCATCCCAGCATCCCTGGGTGCCTGTTCCCACCTCATTGCTGGCACTGGCATTACCACTTGCACAACCACACCGTCAGGCAGACCACAACTGTTCTTTCTGTTCTTTGTGTTATTTTTGGTGGGGTAAATTTTCAGGCAGATCACTTAATGCCTGTCCAGGGGAGACAGCAGAGCGAGAAAGGCAGGACTGCCTCTTTTAGCCTCAGCGCACACAGATGGAATTACAGTGTGAATGAAACTGCTGTCTGGTAAGTGCAAAAATGGCACAGTGACAGGGAGAAATGTGCATTTAGTTTCTTTCCAGCTACCACTTTTCTGTTTTAATCACAATCACAGTTTTTATGCGGGCAGTGCATTACCCTTTTGGGGAAGGGGTTGCTCTTTGCTTCACTGAACGGCTGAACTTCGCCAGGCCTTCAGTTCAGCCAAAACCAAAACACACGACAAAAAACGAACAGGTCTTGCAATCTTTTGTGATCGACTTCAACAGGAGTTTGTCTGGAGAGGCGGAGGAAAAACCGTTAACGAATAGGTCTAAAAATAAATACAAGGGTTTCCTGACATTGTTTTCTGATCTCCTGTATTCCCCTTATGAGGGAAAAAGAATAGTGGGATTCAAACTGCATTTTAGTTTGTTGTTAAAATTTAGGACCCAAGAAAATATGTAAGTAATAGCAGGACTTAGAAATAAGAGCAGGTCTTGACTGTAGCCATGATGACCTTCACATCTATTGTTCCTGGGGTTTGTGAGAGAAAAAAGAAATCACTCACTGTTACCAATACCCCTTCAAATTATTTGTCACAAGTTTAGGTATCCAAAGACATAATGCTTAAGAGGATTATTTTTCCTTCAAAAAGTAGACCACTTTTATAAAAGAAACCAGTATGCTACATTTATAGGTAACATCTTAAACTCCTACATGTCAGAGAATATAATGAAAGCTCTAATTGTTTCTTTCAGTATCTTCAGGGAACCTGTCAGAAATTCTCCCACATCTGCAGCAGCCAAATACACAGCTTCTCTCGCAAAGTATCCATCTATGTCATAGGACCGGCTTAAAAAAGAAGCAGCAATATTGATCTTTCAGAAATCTATACAAAAACTATTTAGGTTCATCTGTCTTGGATACCATGATTATAGAGCACAGCTCTGGCTGTTAGATTCCTTGATACGTGCTGAAAGCTAGTAGTTTGAGTATTTATTTTCTCCTTCAGAGCATCTCATTGTGAACTGCCCTGAAGATGTTCAAAGAAACTCACAAGTTTTCCTAATGGTTTACAAAAGTGAAAAAGCTCCTTTCTTATGGGTTTTTTTCTGTTATGCAAGATGTATATACCGGGCAAACTCCACTGGGGTCTGGAGGTATCTGAGGTCTGCTGTACTGATGTAGCAGTGTATGAGTTTTCTCACTTTTGCCCTTCTGATGCTCTCCCCCATGCTGCTGCAGGGGATTGAGCGGGTGCCTGTGTGGGGCTGAGCTGCCTTCTATGCCTACTATAGCTAACCTATGGCCATTTATTCCACTTTTTTTGCTGTCCCAGTCAGCCTTGATTTCATTTCACAGAGTTTAAGGTCCTAAAGGACCATTGGTTCACCTCATATGACCTTCAGTACACAGAAAGAAAATACAATTCACTCACAACCTTAGGTCAAAGATATCTGCTTGACTAAAGGTTTTGAGCGTGAGGAACAAGGGCCAGTTTAACTGGTGTACTTTGCTGCAGGGATGGCTCCTCTTCTGGCTCGCTGCTTCCCGGGTGCTTGTCCTGGTCCTCTGCCCCTGCAACACTCACACCTGCTCCAGCTGTTCCCCACAGTGCTCTCAGGTGTTTTGCTACACCTTGCACACCTGCTGGGATCCTGCATTTTGGCCTGGGTGAGCAGCTATCCATCACTACCCCAACTTCTGCTAGACAGGAATTACAGAGGCCCAGGGCCACAGTGCCTCGTGACCTGCTACTCTCGTATCCTTCAGTTCCTACCCACTGAGTCACACTGCCCTTGTTTGTTAGGGGGCAGAGTGCCTTGAACACAAGATGAAGATGCTATCAGCATTATTGCTGTGTATGTATCCTGTTTTGGTCCCTTTTTCTTTTAGGTTCTGCCCTCGCTGTGACTTCTCCATGACCTTACCACTTGCTCTGTGTGAGTGCCTCTGGTTATTGTGCATCTATGCTCAGATGCTTTCCTGTTATTGCTTTACCTTGATCTGCTGCGTGTGCTACCAGCAGACAAAATACAAGTTGGAGAAGGCTGAAGCTGTAGTCAAAATGCATTAATTTGGAAGTATAGTACATCTATCTGACGGACAGTGCAATGAAAAAGACCTCAAAACCAAAAAAGTGTACTAGATGTAATATAGTATGTCCACAGCTTCCCATTTTTCTTATGTAGTTTAATGTAACAGTTCAGGTTATCAGGACAATCTGGGTGCTGTCCTTCACTGCTCTGTTCAGTGAACGTTAGCTCAGGAAAGCGGCTAAATATTTCATAAACTGTTATTAGAGACAACTTTGGAAAACACTTATCTACAGACCTAGGGCTGACACCATTTGTCTGAATTTTCATCCTCCATCTTTCCAGCTCAAAGCCTTTGTTTTGCTGGAGGGCAGTGTGTACCTGGCTGGTGAAGGGAGCCCATCCTTGATGGGCGGCAGAACACAGAGAGGAGCCAGCCGGGCCAGGAGGCAGCTGTCTCCTCCACACCAGTAAAGAGACCAGCCACCAGCTCAGATCCCTTCCCCAGCTCCTGCTCATCTCCTGATGGTATAATTATTTGATCAAGCCCCAACTACGTCCAAGACAAACTTGACCTCTGAGTCATGACTTGCTCTTGGGACAGTCAAATTGTCACAATCAGGACGAAGCAGACAACAGGAGTTTTACAGCCAGGATGGAGCTGTGAACAGAACATCTTTGGATGCTGAGCACTAACTGCAGACATTCTTCTTCATGAGAAAAGACCAGTCTGAAGTTTGATTCATTGTATACAAATAAAAATTATACACTAATATACAATTGGGGGGTGTTTGCTATAAAGCTATGAATATAATTTAATGCTGGAATGGACCACTGCGATCATCTAACTTGATCTCCTACAGGGCATGAACTATTGGAATTCCCTGAATTCTTGATTTAAAAAAATAGTTTAACAAAATTTATTACAAGCCTGTGACTAATTATCCTCCCTACTAATAAATTGTACTCTGACCAGTGAAAATTGAGATAAAATGTTGTAGTTCTTTAGTGAAATTAACACAGTAAATCATTGGTTCCTTTTCTTATAAAATATTGAATTTACAGGTTAAAATTCATATCAAATTCTAAATATGTAAATAAAGATTTTCATTGTTGTGACAGCCTTTAAGAATAGTCAAATACATATAGTGTTGGCAGTATTGAAAATCTGTGTAGACACCTGGTTTGTATCCAAAGTCAGTTAATCTCTCTCCAAAACACATTATAAATAAGAATTGATTTGGTAACATTTTAAAATTGTATTATCAAGAAAGCCAGGTCTAAGCGTACCATTTTAACTTGATTTGCCATCTCTCATTATCATTTTACTATTTATTTTGTCCCATTTTTCAATTGAATGACTTAAGTATTGCCCTTGAGATGCTCCTATTTATAGCATATCTTAGAATTTATTAGGTTCACAAAAATTCAGTCGATGATGTTGACCTTTACAAGAAAGAATCACTCAGACTCCTTAATTCCATTTCACTGCATTGCAGTGGTAGCTATCTTTCTCCATTTTATCTAAATTTTACATATTAATTTCACTATCCTAAGGCTACGTCAAACTGGAGGACATTTTCAAGCTTCAGTTTTTCAGCTTCTTTATTAAATGCAAATTTTCTCCTTTTGTAGTTTCCCTTTTCATTGAAAACTTGCAATAACAGACAAATAAACTATCTAAGAAAAAAATGCTAGTTAGTGAGCTCCCATCATAAGGCATTTTCTGTAAAGACAGAGAAACCTTACCTTCCACAAAAGCATGGCCAAGTCCAGACCAGGGCTAAGAATTCAACTGAAAGAACAACCACCCAGGTCACCTTACGGTAATGTGGGTTCTCTACTCAAAAATTAATAGAAAGACCAGGAGCACTAGAAATACCAGCATACAAGAAAAAAAAATCACGCAAAACTGAATTAACTTAGTAGATTACGAAGAGGTTAAATAAAATGTCAGCACAGGGAGGAACATAATCACTGAAAAACTTCAGCATGTCAAGTAGATAGTGTGACTACTGATTCACAGAAAAGAAGGTGATGGCAGGTTAATTAACCACATTTCATGTAGCTGTAGAAAGATCACAAAAGGAGCAGAGACTCAGAAATGGTAGTAAAAGCTGCTGTATTTTAACTTTCAAAGCCAGAATTGGCATGGATTTTGTTTGTAATTGCTGTCACTAACTGCTGACTGTTTCATTCTGGCATTCAGGAGTATGCGCCCAGTGCTTCAATGCCCAGTGCCAGCAATGGCTCAACACAGAGGTTCATCTAAAAACTCAAGAGAAGCTAGAAGGACCGCGAGCTCAGACAGAATCACAGTATTTACTCAACCAGAGCCAAATTCAAAAGCAAAAAGCTCCAATGCAATGACATAACACACAGAAGAGGCAGGTATTTACCATGGTCATAAGGTGACTGCCACATGGAAGGGTCAGGAGAGCTCATAGATCCACCCTTTCTTCTCACTTTCTTATGATTATGAAAAAAGTGGTAAAATAGCTTCCTCTTTGCAAATATAACATCCTTTCTATCTCATAGGGCGCCTCTGCTGCCCAGAGTGACCCCATAATCCTGGCTGCTAGGACAGCCACCGGAGCATCCCAGCCCCGCTCAGGCGTCACAACACAAATGAAATGATGTCCAGATCCAGACACTGGAAAACTCTCCAGCTCTCCAGTTTAGACAGTGAAACCTGCCAGTTTACAGCATGCATTTGCAGACAAACAGACACTACCTTACAGACTTGTGGGGGAGGGGGGGAGGGCAGGCCTTAAAATTGCCATACCCAGTGTCTAGCTGGTAATAGCGAATCAGTTTATCTCTATACAAGGTAGGGATAAAAGATGAAGACCATTTCATTTTGTAATATACAGATTTGAACAGATTTGCACTAATAAAATTGCAATAGAAAAATAAAAGGCTGGAATACATCCTTCTAAGTCATACTTGTCAATCAAAACTTCCCCAGTTTCTTGTGCACGGGAGCTAGCTTGCAAGGCGAGGCTCTTTGCCTCCTCACCCTGAGCGCAGGGCTTTTCCAGAAAGGACAACGCCTTCTCAGCTGTTATGGTTAGAGATGGCTGTCCCTGCCTGTCACCTTTGCCATGCTGGAAAATCTCCTTCTTTTCTATCAGGGTTTGCCACCTCGTTTTCTGTGACAAGTCACACGGCAATGTGAAAAACTAGGTTATTATCCTTTCCATTCTTCCTTGATGTTTCCATGAGTCACATATACATTGGATCCCTCTGCTACATTTCCCATGAGGGTGAAAAGGAAAGGAGGGTGAAATTTATCACCTCATAGACAAAAATCTCTGGAGTGTGCTATTTATGGGACACTGCTACCTTCTCACTGACCTTGCCTCCTTTGCACATTTATACATCCATTAGAATTTATTAACTATGAATACATTAGGCTCCAGGTGCATAACAAAGTGTCTAGAAAACATATTTTAATAAAATATCCAAACAGCATGTCCAGATAATGCCTGCAATGTCCCCATATGTCTCACTACACAGACCACGCAACTTAATATGTGCTGGTAGTATGACCTGCAATAGGTATAATCAACTACGTTCATTACCATTTAAGAGGAGACAAAAAGGCAACATACTGTTAAGTGTTTTCAGTTTTCTAACTGTTCTATTTGCTACTTAAGAGCATAAGAGCATAATATTTTAATTAGGGGGATGGGGTTTTCACATTATGGAAATAATTTTGAAGCAAGTTTCCTCTTGGTTGCTTAAGCAGGTTCATTACAATGCAATGCAATTTACCCAGCTGGACAGGTCTGCAGGTGGCCAGAAACCCATTAGAGAGGTATCTACCTACTACAGGGGAAACTAATATTCAGGAGACAGGAAACCTCACAGGGACTTCGATTTTGCCAGGCATTAACACAGTTGACTGGGTAGCAGGTGGCTGGAAGCATAAATTTCCCTGTAACTTATTTATTAGGGCTCCCTTGCCTCCCTTCTTCTAGAATTATAAGATGCTCTTGGCATTGATAAACCCCAGCAAGGGCACACTGTAAAGACACAAGTAGCAAAGCCTTGATAAATATTTTTTATCTAATTGACCTAAACTATTTGAGCCAAATTGGAGTCTTCTGTGGATTTTTTTTAATGTTCTTTTCTGAGGAGAAAATAAACTATTCCTATGATGCAAACCTCCTCATTTAGAAACAATATATAACAGCCTGTCTTCCTGAACAGAACAAGAGTCAAAGAGGAATTACATTCTTCTGTCACAGCTCCAAACCTCCTGTCAGCCAACTCTCTGCTTGGAAAGCTCTCCATCAACTTTTTTTCCTACACCATAATCTGTTTTTACTCTGTGGCTTTTTCCCGTCTCCATGTTTCCATGATGTTTTCTCTCCCACTAAAGCCCTATCCCCCATGCTCATTCTTGTGAAAATTATTTGAGCCACAAAGTCTGGCTTTCACTCAACACATGACTGCGTACTGTTTCCATGTTTCAGTTATCAGTGCCCCAAAGGAGCTCATCTGTAGTTTACGCTTCCCTGGAAGCAAAGCTCATCACCACACTCACCAGCTCGAAAGAGGTTTACTTCTGTGTATAACAAGAACATAGATAATAAGAACGTTTTCTATTCGTTCTGGGAGGAAAAGCACAGAAAACCCTCTCATGAGTGCTTTGGGGCTAGTTATTCAAATTCCCTAGAATATTCTGAAAAATTCAGCATTGTCACAAATACCAAGGTCTGTACGATCGCAGCGCATCATTCATACAGTAGCTTGTGAACCAACACTCACGACACCCTCAGTTTCACAGCACACTCACCTCTTCTGCTAGAGCAAAGCAGAAGCATTACATTTAGATGTTTTTTTCACAGCTCATTCAGGACAGCCTTATATTCCCTCTCCGGTGCCGTGACCGCATGTGCCACATGTGGGTGGCTGTGGATTTGTGTAGGACGTGATGGGCTGACAAGGAGAGCCCCACGCCTCAAGGATTGCTGCTGGCTGACGCAGAGCTGCCTCTCTTCTCCCTGCTCCACGTGCCACATGCGTCCCATGCCACACAGTCCGACACACCACTACCTCCCGTACCACAGAAGGAGGTCCTGGAGAGGCCCGGGAGCCTATGCAGAGCTGCAGTATCCATCTTCCAAGTCCAAAACATTTTGGAAAAAGCTGTGCCTTGTGCAAATTAAAGAAATACTTCTCCCTGCCCGCTCCCTGCTAACACCCACACATTCTTTGCTGGAACTCATCATCTCCAAGTAAGAAACAGATGCAGAAGTCTGATATTGTTACTGTAAGTGGTTTGGAGAATGGAAGTAGGTTTATGTCTGCTTCTAAGAAATTTCATTAATAAGTAAACATATCCGTAAAGATTCTGAATAAAACAGGGGCAAGAGAGACATGGATTTCAGCCACTTAGAAGCAGGAAAAGCAAGGAAGGATTTCTTTTCACATACTTTTCCTGTAAATTATATGGGAGACCTGCATAAATCTTCTTTGACCTGGTTTAGCCATAGACTGTTTTCCTGTTAAAATATTCACATACAACTAAGTATCCACAGGCAGACAGACAGGAACCGAGATCGTGCAGATGTAGGAGGAATCTGCCACAGAAGCAGACTCCTTCTCCTTACAACACAAATTACAAAAATCTCTAAAATGGTCAATGTAAATTTAGTATGTTGAAAACTGGCTTTAACATCTTGTCATTTCCTTTGTGCTTTCTCCCAAATCATTACAACTTTTCTCAGTTAAAGTTGGCATACAGAAAACAGATCATTACAGTTATTTTCCTTTTTCTCTGCCCTTTAGTACCACACACCATTACTAGACAAATCCTGCTGGCTTTATTCACACACATCTCATCTTAATGACAGTCTAAGGCTTTTTAAAATGAGCCATTAAATAATAAACTCAACCACAAATATACAACCATTGCAATAAATTCACATTAGACTTTCAGACACTATGGAAATAAGAGGTTAGATGCCTAGAAAAACCCTCTTAAAGCCACTTAAAACACAATTACAAAAGAAATGCTATCATCTGTGTTTTCTCTTTAAAAAAAAAACAAAACAAAACAAAACAAAACAAAACACCCAAGCACTTCCTTCAGCACCTTCAGGACCATTTTGCAACCTCTTGACCCCAAAGAAAACATCTACATCAACCTCAGAGATCTCCTGAGTTTGGCCCCAAAATATTTTCTTCATAGCTGTGTTGTGTAAGTGAGCCCCATTTCTCCTTTGGAGTATATGGGGCAAACAAGTGCCTCCAACATCTGTGGAGACCTGCCCTGACCCTGCGTAACAGGGTTCAGCCATGAGAACAGGTCACCACAGCGTGACTATGGGCAGCCCTCGGCTGGTGTCTCTCGGCGTGTTGGAACTGCCCGGCCCAGAAGTTCCCTCCGCTCAAAACACACCCTGGGGAGAACAACTTCTTTGGACCACACTGTGTTCAGAGCCAGAGACCACCTCCATTTCCTCCCAAAAGTCACTGGTCACAACCTGCAACCAGGAGTAATGGCAGGTCCAAAGCCCTTCTTTTGCTCCTTCCCCCCCATGTCTTGTGTTTCCTGCTGTACAGTGGCTCTGCATAGGTAGGAGCGAGGGAGAACCCTGCCTCACTCAGACTGTCCTGGAGACTTATGATAAAAGCACTAGCCTGAGAAGTGGTAGATGTTTCTTAGCAAATGGCCTGCTTCTGAACAGTGTCCTGAGCAGCTTCCAAGGTCAGCAAATGCCATCACATCCTCAGCAATTGGGCACCTACCCTCAAAAATGGCACCTAATTTCAAATCATCAGGACACCAGCTCCAAATGGAGTCAGGTGCCAGGCACCTCTTCACCATCAGATACATCCTAATTTGTGTGTTTGTAGTGTTTGCTGTTGGCTAGTCTGAGAGCACTTTGTTCCACATGCAGGAGCCTTACATCAACCTACATAAGATACTAAGCTCCCTTTTCAAACAATGGAAAAAGCATTTCATTGACAAGATCTGCAAAGGTCCTCAGGTCTTCTGCAGTCATTGCAGAAGCCTATGCACCTGATTTCAGCAGTCTGAATTCACCCTGCCGAGACTAAACACTAACTCACAAGGTTTTTGATGTCAGGTGATCAGAATTTGGCCTAATACCACATAAAAGTCCCTGGAGATGAATCATTCCCCAAAATGTATTCAGCTTAATTATCTACTAGGAAAAACAACTTCGCTCATGATGTTGACCTTTTGTAAAGTGAAGTTGATGCAAGCTATACATTTTACTTGTTTCTTCTGTAGTATGTTTTGTCTTAATGTTTTTTAGCCTTGCTATTGCTTTTTCCCCTTTGCATTTAGGCAAAAGTATTGTTTACTATATCACTAAGCTCAGCTGAGAACAATCACAAGCTCCATTAGACCACACTGACAATATATGGCTTTAATTACTTTTTCATAGGAAGATCTCGCACTGGAGCAGAGTAACAGAGTGGTTGTGACATCTTGCTACAAATTCTTACGTGGGAGTGTATGTGGTGGGAAAGGGGCTGGGGAGGGCTGATGGAGAAGCAGGAGAAGGCAGAACCATTCTTTGGGGTTTTTTTTTAAGGAGAAGAATCTTGATGAAATATTTCTGTATGCCACATATGCTAAAAGCACTTTCATCTTTAATGTCATCTGGTCAGAATTATACATTCAGCACACACTAAAATCTAAATCAGGTCATTAGTCACTTCTTGAAATGATAATCATACCTTTATTAAAACTTTTAAGCAGTTTTGAACTGGTAGAGTTCCAGAACACTTACTTTGTAAGCTATATTCTGCTGTTCCTGTATTTGCTGTTTAGCCTATCTTTTGGGACACTAAAAAGTCCTGCCATCTGGCAGGACAATCATAACCTTCCAGATTAGAACATACTTCTATATTTTCTTGGTTTGTTTCTTTGGCTAAGCTTGTGTCCCAAAATATGAATTCTCCTTACAAGCTAGAAAATATTTCCTAAGATATTTAGAGCCAGAAAAACTTTGGTACGAAGTGTCTCTTTTTATCAACTCACGCTGCTTCTAAAAGCAGGGGAAAATAGGTCTCAGCATCCTTAATGCTCTTGGCTTTCACTTCATGAAGGTTTTTCTGTTGAAACATTCAATATTGTTGCTATGAGAATTCTTGTGCTAGCAAGACGGCTTTCCTCTTCTGAAAGATCATAAAACAGTTATGCATTGAGAAGGTCTTTATGCATATCCTACATAGCAGAGCTTATTTCACTGGCAAGCTTGTTAAGTTCTGAATCTTGGCCTCTTCCTCCATCTCCAAGATAACTGCCATTACTTCATCTCCAGAGAACTATTTTTTTTTTCTCCAGTCTTCTCTAAACATACTTAAAGAAAAGGCTTGCATCCTCTACTAAGTCAGTTTAAGCGCATACGTGCAACCTGCGTACGGCCCACAGAGAAGACAGCAGAGTCTCCACAAAGTCTCCAGGTGGGACAAGGACAACTGAACTCAATTTTTCCTATAGGCAAAAGGCTGCTGCCCATGGAGGTGCAGGGCAGCTTTGAAAGGCGTCCGTGAAAGGCCAGGTGAGAAGCTCTTTACTCCTTCGACTTCCTCACAGTTTCCTGATGTTTTTCAAACTATCTGGCTTGGTCCTGTGAATTGGCATGACACCACTGGCTTTCTGGCAATTTCAGACCCATTGTTTCCATTCCAGACTCCACTTCCTTAAAACAAATAGTTGGTGTATAGGGAGTGTACAAGCATGCATAGAACTCCAGAAATTTCCAAAATTGCAATTCAGTTGTTCTACTGTGATGTCTGGTTCTCAGCGGCCCTTGGCCCTTGTCAGTGAAATCCTGATGGTGAGGACAGACAATTACCTTGAAATTAAAGTTTCAGCCTCAGTGTTGCCTAAAGATACGTGTGTCGAAAGCATTGTGTTTTAAAAGCTATTTGGAAGCATGGGAAGGTTGCCAGCTATTCAAATATTGTCATAGTTCTGATTTTTCTCGAGCTCCACTGAGAGGCAGTCAGAATGAGACCAGCCTTCCAAGGAGGAAAGACAGATGGAATCAAGACATCTCCCTTTAGATAGCCTGAAAACTTTCAAAGCAAAGAGCTGTGCTTGGCTTCAGTTTGGGCATGTGGGTGCCCTCACTTCACAGTGGGAAATAAGCACCTCCCTCTGCTCTCTGCTGCCTGGAGGAGGCAGGTTCCTATTGAATCAGATGGACGGGAGCCTTAGAGACCCAGCTTTTGTGACAAGGAGGTTTGTCAGGGTGTCTGTGATACACCCACAAGATTGCCATAGTGATTACACCGTGTTTACCATGGATTTCTGCCTCCTGGTCCTCACTGTGAAGGCTCCATCTCAATAAAGATGGAAGCCCAGGAAGCTGTGGTAATTCTTGAATGATACACCTGCAAGCCTCAATTCATCTTCTTCACCATCACTTCATACATCTACCTGTCTGCTCCAGGCCTGTTACCTCTCTCCATGTGAAATCCTGCTGATGGGCAAAAGGCATCTGCTGTCATCTTGGCCGATATGCTCTACTCCCTGGTTGGTTGTATATCCCTTTGGTGTGTCCCACCACCGCTTCTGCAGGTTTTGGGGCAGGGCCTGTTGTTTTGTGCTGGGGCTGCTATGGTGGGGTCCTGCTCCAAGACAGAGGCTGCTAAACTCTAACATAATAAAAATAAATAGATGAGACTCTGGGCAGCCTGTGTCCTGCTTCCCATTACAGAGCTCAGAAGATCTTTATCATATGATTTCTTCTATGTATGTTTGTCCAAGAGAGAAACTTACTTCTCATGCAAATGTGACTGGCCATGATAACTCATCCTGAGAGGTTTAGTGCTCTTTTCCTTGGAGATGCTCTCCATTTTAACATCCTGCATTCTTTTCTGTGGAAGCATCTCCAGAGCTGGACAGAATAAAATAGGAAACAAAGGATCACTGAGACCAAACAATGTGGAAGGTCAGAGGAAAGGGTAAATAACCTCATAGACATTTACCCTTCCCCTCCTGTCCCAGGATGGAGCAGCCCCCCTCTTCAAAGCGACGACACAACTCCTCTGCACAACCCTCTCGGCATTCTCCTTTCCACCACTGCTAACAATCCTCTAGACACTGCCCTAAAGAACCTGCTCATGTGAGCTAAAACCCCAGATTTGTACTGAAACACAGAAGTAGCTCGTTAAATTTTTCTTAGATAAATTGTTTAGACTAAGTAATTGCCTACTTTCCTCCCCTTGTGTTGCCAGCCTATTGTTTATAGCCAGCATTCCAGTCTGTGTGTGATGAAAATGCTGATGTGTTTCCTGAGTTACAGACCCAAGCTTTATCTCATCTTTCATTTAGGAAACTGGCTGCTTTATCACTTTATGCTGCTGTGTGCAGTGTTTATTTTTTCCCCATATTAACATTGTATAGGAGGATGTGCCCAGCCCCATCAGCTGTTAGTTGTATTGTGCATACCATACACACACCACCACCACACGACCACCCCCCCAAAAAAAAGGGAAGACATAGTGTAATAGTTTGGACAAATCTATACACACAGTTCATAAAAGATGAGGAGCTACTGGAAAGAGTCCAACGGAGGGCTACGAGGATGGTGAGGGGACTGGAGCATCTCTGCTACGAGGAGAGGCTGAGGGAGCTGGGCTTGTTTAGCCTGAAGAAGAGAAGGCTGAGAGGGGACCTAATATATACTTACAAATATCTGAAGGGTGGGTGTCAGGAGGATGGGGCCAAGCTCTTTTCAGTGGTGCCCAGTGACAGGACAAGGGGC
>Ga0065711_1033713_pt1 | contig 24960 bp, 14 predicted proteins | sample Hoacrofraction12_FD_59098 | JGI IMG/M metagenome (GOLD analysis project Ga0065711, IMG submission 59098) | Hoatzin crop microbial communities from Cojedes, Venezuela - Epithelial fraction 12 v2 (version 2) | ecosystem: Host-associated > Birds > Digestive system > Esophagus > Crop | place...
CCCCAAACAGCAGACTGACTCCCCCACCAGTAACAGAAAATGTCAGTCACACCATTATCAAAGCCCATTGTGACTCTTACAGTGTCCAGTGCTCCTGGCACCATCCATTTACACAGTTATGCAATGGCTCTAGAAGGATGATAATGTTTCAGAGTTCATTATTACTTTTAAATGTTTAGGTTCAGCAACAGCCATGGCAGTCGGGTATGTCAAAGTAAACTGGGACCTTTCTGGAGAACTGGCGTTGGGAATTTTCTCTGCAATGGATGCTGGCGCTCTGTTTCTCATGCACTTTACTGACAACATCTGGGCATGTTATGCTGGTTACCTTGTATTTAAAGCATGCTATATGCTCCTTATAACAACAGCAATGTAAGTATAATGCACAACTGCATTAAATTGATTTTGATTAGTGTCACTTCTAAATTTAAAATGAAAATTTTACTGAAAGTTTGCCTAGAAATAAGATTTTTAAACAGGTCATGACAACAGCACATTATTTCTAAGCTTATATGAAACTATGCTTAAAATTCTATGACCTAACCATTATAATAGGTTACTCCAAGTCAGAAACTACTTATTCCGCATTTAGCTGTTCAATGATCTATACACAAGTATTCTCTAAATGATCCAATGAACATACACAGGCCTTTATTTAGCAAAAATATCCACTCCAGAAAAAGATAAGCAGGATACTCAAACGTTCCAAAGCCAGAAAAACAAGGTATTTCTGCCAATATTAAGCTGTTCAAGCTTAATAGCCAACACTGAAAAGGCTTTATCCTTTGAAGAATCCACTGTGCACATTGAATTGTTCCCAAACTTCCTCCCACAAGTAAACTGCAAACGTCCTTCTCCAAAGTCTGGGTAACCTGTGCGTTCATTTCCAGGTTTCAGATAGCTGTCAGTCTAAGCATGGAGCGTTATGCTTTGATGTTTGGCTTCAACAACTTTGTTGCACTGGTGATTCAGACAATTTTAACTGTTGTTGTAGTAGATTCAAAAGGTCTGGGACTGGATATCAGCACCCAGGTAAGCTGCATTACTCACACTGCTTTGCTCCCCTACTCTCCTCCAAGACAGGGTTCTACTCCAAGATTAGCCTTTGGGAAGGTACTAGGTAATGTGCTAGCTTAGGACAGTTACTTAAACAGGTTCATTTAAAGTGAACTGGCAGTAGCTACAACCTACTCATCCTCTAGTCCTGCCAATTTTGCATTTCTGCAACAATTTTAAGAATATTTTCATAGAGCAGAAGGGAAAGACCACCACCTGTTACTCAGGTGTTGTGTCTTGGTTTTTTAGGGTTTTTTTTTTAAAGGCTTACCATTCACAAGTTTATTGTCAAAATACCCTAAACAGAAGCGGGAATCAAGTTGAAAGGCAATCTACGGGTCTACTACTAGGGTAATTCTAAGTTACATAGTTTCACTAGATGCACCTTTAAGTTACTGTAATTCTGAAAGTTAACTAATCTCATGATTCCCTACTAAATTCCAAAGTTTAAAGTTTAGACTTACATACTGAAGGAGGTCCAAGTCTCTAGCTTTCATCTCTTCGGAGACGAGCCAGACAGCACAGGGCAGCTGTCCTCCCGTATTGCGGTGGGGAGGGGCAGCACATAACTCTGCCCCTCCTTTTACAACCATAGAGCTCCTACAGTGTGAAGTCAAGCAGTCAGACTTCTTGAATCCTTTCAAGATGGGATCATTTTAGGGCATGGCTGACAGGGAAGGGAAGGCAGCAATGGAGGGACACCCTTTAAGTTGTTACCTAACAGCAAATGCAGTTTTCTGACTCTCCCCTCTTCCTTCTTCCCCACCTCCATTTCCCAGTTTCTCATTTATGGCAGCTACTTTACACTCATAGCTGGAATTTTCCTCATCAGAAGCATATACACCATAATCTCCACCAGATGCAGACATGCCAGTGTGGCTGGTGAAAGCACTGATCCTTAACAACGGAGACAAAAAGAATGGTTGCATGCAGCAGTGCAGAAGGCTCCATCATCTGAACAATGAATTTGGAGATGCCAAATCAAGCACGACTGGCCAATGGTGAAGCACGCTGTTCATGCACCTATAGCCTCGAGAGCTGTGTCAACAGGATGATGCCGTTTGCCTGCTTTCTTCACCAGCAGTTTAATACCAAATGATCCTCAATCTTCTGTTTCAGCTCAAATTTAGTGATCTGACACCAAAACTTCTACTAACGCTCAATGGGCACAACAAGCAACTACATACAGATGCCTGAACCTCAGAACAGAAGAGCTTATAGAACACAGCCTTCAAACTTTCACTTCCATTGAGTATTTCAATTAAAGGCAATTTAGTCATAGACTTGAGACCTTCAAACATTCCTAGCGAATCTGAAGACACAGTTGCCTCATAGCAGCAAGATGATCTGATGGAAAGCTTGCCACAGAAGCCTTCTGAAAACTTGAAACTTTTTCAACTAGAAGTTGTGCCATGCATTTTTAAAGCAAGTTAACAAACAGCAATAAGCCATTTTTTCCCAAAAAACACTACTTCGGTGTGTGTTCAAAGGTGGGTTACTACAACGCTGTGTAGCACAGCAATACTGCCACTTTAGTTTACAAACACACACAGTTATTTCTGATTCCACACAGACAACGCACTCCTCAGAAATCTTAAGTTACAGGACTGCAAGGAAAATATGCTGTTCTATACGGATAAACTGCTACTGGTGCAGTGATGGCTTTTCCTGGGAGTTTATTGAGGGTATATATCTACACACTAATCTTCCCCTTCGAGTGTCAGTCTTGATAAGCATATGCATTAATTATGTCTGACAACTGCCATGACCCACACACACTTATCTGTGGAAGCAAAAATCTCCTAAACTAACTTCTTGTTTTTAAGCCATGGGGAGACACTTCAACTTCTATGCAAGGCAGCCTTACTTAAGTAACACAATTAAAAGTTTAGATATAACTGAAGCTGATTAGGGAATGTTCTTCCCACTGTATTCAGTAACATCCACTTTGGAGTCAACTATATCAGACAGTATATTTCCATTGTGTTCCTTTACTAACTTACAGATTTGCCAAGTCAGAGTTAACTGATGTTTCCCCCAATTCAACTCACAAGAAAGTAGAAATCATTAATTCTTTTAAAAACATATTTTTAAAAGCTGCTTGAGCTTGCCTTTATGCCCCAGTAAGTTTTCCCTCAAGACAGCAGAATACATGCATCATATTTATAGTTCTCCTTCAGGAATTCCAGCTAAAGTTGGTCCTTTTCAAATTAATTTCTCATCTCAGCATTTGTTTCAACACAGGGCTTGAGTTTGCAGCCATTAAATAACTTTGAACTGCAGTACCTGGGCACTGCATGTGCCTCGTAGAACTCAGCATGTACCTCTTACAGCATCTTCTTACACACGTAAGAGCTGACATATTAGGATTAAAAGTATTAATCTAGAAGGTCTCCAAATTAACTTTAGCCCTCTTGATAGAGAAATTATAAAGTGAAGCGCTTTGATGGCAAAGCAGAAGAGGACACTGAAAAGCTATGGGAACTCTAGCTTCTGGGCAACTATGCTAGTTGCACAAGCAATTACATGAAAAACTGCAGAGATACTCAAGACAAAAACATCTATAATCATGAGTGAAAAATTAATTTTGTAAATATAGCTATTTAAAAAATCTAGTCAAAACAGCTATGGTGTCAGTTTCTGCTCAATATAAAGGAGACTCAAACAATACAAGATCTTCAGCCACTTGTCTGGAGTTTGACAAACATAAAATTAGTGAACAAACACTGAACAGTTGTAGTTGAGTGCAGTAGAAGCTGCTAATCTTATCTGCATTCAAGCTAGTTATGAAAAATAAGTATTCCACTATTTCTGCAGCACAATCTAAAACTACATGCCTTGCATACTTCAATGAATTTCAGTATCTCTTAGCAGTAATTAGCTTCATTTGGACCAGAACAATAATTTCAATAGATGCTGACCTCACCAGCCCTTGTCCACAACTTAATTTACATCAGTTTAGGTGAAGATAGCACAGGATCGTTCCCCTTCCACAAGGCTGTTCATCTCGTTGGTGACACATCCGGTTGCTTTGGTCCAGTTCCCTGCAATAAGCATATTTAAGCGTTCCACAAACCCTTCTGAACCCTTGCAGTTCCTCACTCTACTACATTTACGTGTTACCATCCCAAAACAGGTAAGGTCAACAACAGGGAAGGACATGCAAAAAACAGTGGTGAGAGCAAGGGCATCACTAACATCCTGGAAACCCTCAGTTGCTGGGGATTTTTTTTAGTGAATTTCCCAGAAAATCTTGGGCATTAAACTATACACCATACTCTATCCTGCAGTCCTCATCAGAAGGAGAAGACAGACTTCATGTCTGTTTTAAGTATGCCAACAGGACGAAGCCAGACATTTAAATGAGGAATGCTACTATAAGCAGCTGCTTGTATAAGCTGCCTTTCCCCTGCTTCCAGATCTCCAAAGCTTCAAAAAAAAAAAAAAAGATACAGAAATTACTACCCCTCCTGTAGGCAGGTAATGGAAGCCAAAAGCACTGGCATCAGAGTGTTTTTACAATTTTACAAGCAGTGATCAAGTCTTTCAGGTCCCTAGAAATAAGATCTAACATTCAGGCAGCCAATTACAGGTGAAATGTCTTACCTTCAAGACTTTTTGCATTTGTCTCAAATGGGCTTGCACATCCTTTTCTCAAAAATCAGTCTGATCTTATTTATTCCAGTTGTCTTGAAAGCTGTTAGAATTTTATTCTTCAGCTGGTCAGAAACCTTTAAGCTTGCAGTTTATGTATTCATGATACATTTACATTATTTGCTTAGTTCCAGTATTACATGTGAACTTAAGCCAAGTTACATCTGTGTTTAAAAAAAACACCACCAACTACTCTGATGCAGAGCAGTATTTTTCTTGAACCTTCTCTTCTACTACAGACTAGACAAGCCAGACATTTTTTCCCCTCTACAAATTCCATTCTAGTATGGCAGGAAGCATTCCAGTAAAAAAAAAATCAATTAATTTAATATTCCACTAGAGGTCTTACTAATATATATATAAATCTTTTAATAAAAACAGTGCTATTGCATCTGTGGTACCTTGGCCTGCTATTACACGTACTTTCTGATCACAACTACATCTTGTTCAAAGACTGTCATTAGCTACCCATAATTATGGGTCTTTTGCAGCTAACCATTTCTCAAGTAACCACCCTCCCCAGTGCTTCCAGTGTCCTTCATTATACAGCTGTTCTGTCAAAATAATCCAAGTTCACTTAACATTTTCCTGTTTGATACGTCACATCACATGATCTAGAACAGCAAGCTTACTCACAAGGACAAAGAAACATATCCAAGCGAGGCATGCAAAGATTTTAAGCCTAACTCACCTTTAAGCATGTTGCTGTTGATAACTCATCAGTGTATGAGACTTACAATATGTATATTTTAACCCAATAAAACGTTGCTGCACAGAAATAATGCTACACAATTGTTTTTTCTAATATTTATTTTTTTCACCTGCAAACTGTAGCAAAACATGATCAGCTTTATTATGCAGACAGGTATCCCTCTAACATTAGAGATTTAGGCGTGTATAAATAGAAGAGCTCTTAGGAAAGGAAAACATTTTGAGAAATGAACAAACCTTCAATTTAACTTCATGACTTCCAATACCAATGGTTAAAATGATGTAGCTCATTCATTCCAAGAGATACAACAGCACCTTAAAGTGGCTGATCTATTTCCCAGTAACATTTTTCACATAACAATGTGTTAAAGTTACAAATACTGATATGCACAAATAGCTATTTTCTAAGAAAAATATGTACAGTACTGCAGCATAATGAATGTGGTATCTGCAATAACTTATTAGCCAATTTTAATATACATGATACCGTTACTTTTTACCTGCCAGTTCACAGGTTCAAGGATGTTACCACAGCCCTCTGTTTTGCACGTTATTACCTGGTGGGGGGGAGGTGATTTTCTTGGTTTGTGTTTGGTATTTTTTTTTTTTATTTTTTAAAGGTACACAATGCAGGCTTTTATTTTTACTTCTTAAAGACTTCTTTTGTGTTTAAAGCTAATATCAGTGAAACAAGACAACAGTGCAAGAGGCGCAGAGATGTTATGTGACCACGTAAGAGTTCTTTTGGGTAAAGTGTCTATAAGGCTATAAGAAAGGATTGGTTGATGAGCTTCCTGTTGGAAATTGTCCTGTTGGTGCACCAGCCTGGGGGAAAATGGAAGAAGAAAAATAAGGCAAGTATTTAAGATTTTTTTCCATATTGTAAATTGTAAATGCAGGATATATAACAAAGAAAACAACCTATCAGGAAGTATTTCTGGTTTATGTTGCAGTCTTTTTTGGCGGTTCTCCGAAATTACGCTACTGTAAGAGCATGGTATACAAGCATCTCTGTTTTGATTTGAACAGCCTTACAAATGCCATGTCATCGTAATCCTGAAATGCATTTAGGAGAGTCACATGCTGCCTTCCCTTATTTGAAGCAAAAAAAAAAATCCTTGTGTGTGTCTAAATTAAAAAGTTTTACAGATCATGCCTCTTCGAGACATACAGAAGTTATTAATATCATGCAACAATTCACTTACCATAAAAGGGTTACTAGATACTCCAACAGCTGCAACTTGTCCAAAAGGAGTTACTACAGGCTTTGCCTGTCCAAATGCAGCAAAACCTGCTCCTTGGAAAGACAAGTGGAAAACATTAATACTAGTAACCAATCTTTAAAGACTTCTTTGCTGCAGCTCCCCCACAAAAGTAAGTAGAAGCTTTCACTGCGCAATGAGCAGGACTGATCCCACTTAAACAGTATCAGGAGCATAAGTGTAAAAAAATATGGCTGGGGTTTTTGTTTGTTTTCAACTGTTTGTAACTAATCAATTTCCAATTTCTACATACACACTTTTAAAATGTTATTTTGTCATTTAAATTTAGGGAGGAAGTACTTTCCAATTTTCTCTTGCCTATGTTCTATGAAGTTAGAGAAAGTATTACAATCTGTTGCAGACACTCCAGAAATGAAGATAAAACAATCCTTCTTGCATAAAAACCCTGTAAGCCTGGGAATACTTATAATTTTAGTATCAGATAATGGTAAAATTTCAGTTACATCACTGTACACAGCCAAGTCAGAAAGCTCAACTACAGAGCCAAAACAGTGTGGGCACCCTTCACCAGTATTATCATCAAGTTCATATAGAAATAAATATGCACCCATTACTGCTAACTACAGACAGACCCTTTTCTCCACATTTCTACTTTAAACAAGGTTATCTAAAATGTATGGACCTACCATTTGGCTGCTGAGCAAAAGCAGTCTGTTGAGGAAAAGCTGCCTGGGTTGGGAATGTGGGCTGCTGGAAGTTGCCGCTAAAACTAGTAGGAAGACTGTAGGAGGCAGGAGTTCCAAATCCTGCAGGCATGCTCATGGATGCAGTTCCAAATGTTGCTGCTGGTAGGCAAAAAAAAAAAATCAACATTCAATTATTTGTAAGAAATCACTTTTTTTGTGAGACAAATTACTATAACGCCATGTTATGAAAACTCTTCTAATGCCTCAGTGGCCATACAAAAGCAAAGCTCAACTTCTACAGCAACTGAACCAATTTGTTAGCTTGGGTCGCCACCCACTAGGTGCATAATTTACTTTAGCACTTTGAAAATGAATGGAATAATTTAAAATTTACTAGATCCAGCACATTCAGATATACTTTCTGAAAAGGAAATTATTTTTTACATTCTCTATGTTATTATATACTTCCCCCAGAGTTTTTCTGGTAAAAGTCTGTACACATCAGAAGCAAGCACTTTCAGGCAGCATAAGCCCCTCTGTTTTTCTCCTTCCGAGAAAAGCACGATTGGCTCTTCCTACTTTAAGCTGCATTACAGGAAGTTACAAGGAAAAAACAAAATCATAAGGGATACATGCATCCCCTCTCTCCATCCCATTCTTAATGCTACTGTAAAGGAAATTCTCACCATGCACATTATTTGCACACAGGGTTCCTATTGCAAATGCTCTTACTATTGAAGTAAGACTTAAAACAACAAAAAAACCCCAAAACTTTTCATCTGATTCTCTGCTGAGCATTTCAAGTAAAGAACCCACAGCTCATATGCAATTCCACATGCCTTCAGCAAATAAACAGGAGCACATCAAGTGCAAAAATGTAGTAACAAAACCATTATTCACTCTTTTGGGAGTTATTCTTGAAAGGAGAAGCAGATAGAAGTTTTTTCAGTACACATACAGACACTAGGCATTTTATTCTAGAAAACAGTAAGAGTTTTCTTTTGAAATGCTACAAGTTAGATTTTATGCAAGCTCGTCTGTTTTAAAAAAATAATATAGTTAATGAATATAGTTTAGTTATTAGTTGAAAAATTTACCCCAAAAGTATTCAAGGGCAAGACATTATACAAACATAAACTGTTGACAAAGTACACGCAAAACTGATGTACTAACATTGTTCTCAAGTAACAGTTAGCAGGGAAGCTATTCAACAGGAAATCTTGCTAAGACATCAAACAAAAACACAACAAAATGAGCAGTGACTTGGGATATCCCTAAAGGCATCAAGCTACTGTTGGTAGAAACTTCAAGTCATTCAACTTGTTAGCATGGTATCATGACCATGGAGGATATCAATAATGGTTTTGTTTTAGTTGCTTAATAGGTTTGTCTATGTATGCTCTTCTCTCTTTGCCCAGTTGCCAAATACCCACACCCACTCCATTTTGAAACATGGAAAGTATTCCAAAATTCTATGTGCAGAGAACCAGATAGCTATCAATAAGCTTTTACAAGCAAGAACAATTAGCCACAAGAAACTTGATACCAAATGTGGCCACCTACCAAAATGAGCCTGAGGAAATATGTGAGAGTGCATTGCTCCCGAGAGGCCTTATGGAAGCCACAAAGAGACCAGACAATGTCAAATCATTTATACACTCTTGAACAGTCATTTCTTAGTTTATATAGAAAGAGCAATATACACACATATATGTATCCAACAATTTGTCCATAGCATGACCAGCAATAGATTAAGCTAAGAAAACCACCAGAAATAAATGCTGCAAACTCCCATGTAATAAATCACAAAGTTCATGCAGAAAGCAAGCTAAGCATAAAAGGACAAGCTACAAGTTTACAGCTTACACTGAAAGGGGTAGAATATCATCTTTACTTATAGTCAGTATCTCTGTTACCTAGTACCTAACATCAGTATAGCTACCAAAGGGTTAGAACCTCTGCAAGCCAAGGATAGCAGTTTAGAAAGTGGAAGGACAGAGTTGCCGTATTTAAATTTATCTAAAGCAGCTACAAATTCTTCACGATGACCCAAAATAGCACAGATAGGAATGAGATTAAAAGAAGGAAAAAGATATTTTGGGCATTAAAGTAACTGAACAAGTTTAACTGCATAATATCTCAGAAGGGACTGAAAAGAGAACTCATTTTAGCAGAGGACATGAATTTGATAGTATCAGTTTTAACTTAGCCTGATCACTTTAACTCAACCTACCTAAAACTTTGTGCAAAACATAATTCAATGTTAAAATACATACATCAGCAGATTTCAATCTGTAGAAGATCAGTTAATAGATACAAGTGCCAAAACTTAGCAGTGCCTTTGGAGAAGAAAATTAGCATAATCTAGCAGTCATCTAAATCCAAGTTCAGTATTTTAAAGAAAAGCATGTTTGCTTTTTTAGGAAGCAATTAAGTCTTTGTCTATGGAATTACGATTCCACAGAATCCTCCCCCAGATAATTAATGTAATTCACAAGTGTAAAGATTATATTTAAACATACATTTTACTGTTACAGAAGAGAAAAATAAAGGACACCACCAATGCACTGAACGAGCAGACTGGTGAGGCGTTAACAGCCCAAAAGCCTTGTCTTTCGTGGTTCTATCTCCAGGCTCTTTGGTTTTGAGTGTTTTCAGGACTTTGAAGTGAGAAAGAAATTAAAAAAGCAAGTGTACCATCTTAGCAGCAGGGCTTTCAAGATCCCCGATTTCAGGGCAACCTGCTACAAAGCATGCTTCAAAGCCAAGGTTATAGTCCGGGAAGGTACCCAAGTGGCAATACACAGGCTACAAATAGCTTAAGTAGTATTGGAAGATCTTAAACAGATCATTTTGATATTTTTCGTGGCCACCATTTGAAATCCTACGACAGGGCCAGAAACAGGAAAATAAGTCCTCAGCTCAATAAAAAAACATGACTTCTCTCAAAAGAGTAGCTGAAGTTGATTTCTGCAGCCTATTCTTAAATACTGTACTCTACACCGAACAAACACAGAACATGTCAAATAGACTAGAGACAGATATTACAGAAAATCTTTAAGGAACAAATTACACAGCTACGAAGAAAAGAATCAGTGCAAGTCTTGAAAGAAAGTTTCTCAAACACTTAGCAATATTTTTTCCTAACCTGTTGCTCCTCGGCTGTTGGTCTGGAATGGATTTGTTGAAGGTGCCACTGGGGCAACTGGGGCAGCTACAAATGGATTTGTGGAAGGTGTTGCTGAAAGATTAAAAACATTTTACTTAATGAAGTCTTTTAAGAATAGCTAAATCTGACTCATTAAGTTTATACAGTTTTTAGAGAGAGATATATAAGTGTCTAAAGTCACAAGAAAAATTAGGAATTTATAATGTAATGCTTAATTTGAAATGCATGACAACAGCAGTACTTTTTGGCATCCTTAGTAACTTCAGTATCACTAGTGTCAAAGTATAGCACTATCAACTACAAATCAGTAAGACGTTTGCTTACAGTCCACAAAAGGTGTTAGTAACACACTTCTATACCTCCAAATGGAGCAGGCACACTCGAAGATGCAGGCTGTGTCTGTGCAGTAGCAGCCACGGGTACTGTTCCAAAAGCATTGCTGAAAATAATTCATACATTCAGTGAAGTCAGAATTGCTTGCTTAACAATTAAATACCACTTACAGTTACTGTTGACATGTAAAAGAAAAGGAATGCTTATGTGCAGTTTGCGAACTGCAAAATAATTCACTGATGCCAGGAACTGAGCCCCTAATGCCAGGGTCAGAGACTATAACTACTGCTGAGCAATCAAAAGTCATCTCCACCAACAGCAGGAGAAAGAATATTGAACAGATGCCATCAGCGTAAAGGTTGCAAAGCAGAAGCTTTAGGGGCACTTGCAATACCAAGCAGAGGTATAACAGGCATTTGGTATTTATTATTTTAATAATCTAAAAAAAGAAGTGGTTGGCACCATTTACATTATAAATATCTGAAATTTTTTTTTTTTTGCCAGGGATGATGCCATGATTTCCAGTATGCATGCAGATATTCTGTACAGGAAAGTGTTACCATCTAACAGGTTTAGCATGTAATGACTAGAAAGGTGTAGAGAACATTCTGCTGATAGAAAGTATTTTTAATTTTATCTTATAATATCCTATCGGACAGTAATACTATTATTTAAAACAAAGGATGCAGTTTCAGCAGTACCTCTAAACTCCTTCAACATTTTCCCATTTAGATAAAAAGTAAAACCAGACTCGAGAAACAACTCTGAGCTACTTTTCTGCATATTGCTGAAGTCCATATAGAAAGTCAGCTACTTCTAACAAAGTACCTGCTAACATTACTGGTGGAAGTATATGCGTTACTAGAGGTTGCTGTGGAGCTGAACACGCTGTCTAATTCTGCTAGAGCCGCATACTTGTCTGAAGATGCACTTGACTGATGTGGGGCTGACAACGCAGGACCTGCTGATGCTGACACTACTGTACTGAAGCCACTTCCTTGCTCACTACCACCTAGAAACAAAGAAACCAGATTAAAAGTAATGAAGATGGTCCCACTTTCTGGCCTGCCAATGTTAAAAACTAAATGAACGTTCATGAACAGTTTAAATTTCAGACTGAAAAATTAAACATGCACTAGGGCACAGGAAAAAAAAAGTTTAACAAGCCATTAGCTATTAGCAAAGTGTCATGCTTCTATAGATATTCTGCAGCTCCAAAGAGCCCCTGGTTTCCCTGGAAAATGACGACTCAATTTCAGCTAGAAAATCTAACAACACACATACCCTCAAACAATCCATTTGAGAACAAAGCTCTACGTTACAAACCAACAAGTTTTTATACACCATTTGAGAAGAAAAGAAGTTACAGAATAACTAGGTTTTTTTCTCTCCTTAACTTAAAATCAACTAAATCGAAGTATCACAGCTACTGGGTTATAAAAAACCAAAACCAAATCTCATTGTGGCAGAGATACGAAAGCTACTCTGGCAGTTCTCTGCAACAACTGTAGCTCTCCACTCAAGAGCCTTCACTATAAGTTTTATCACAAAAGTTTTATCTTTTTATGTTTTCACCATTGCAACAATAATTTAGATATTTCCAATTAGAGTTATTCATCTTGATAGGAAGCAGGTTCCCAAAAAAGCAGTTTTCTGATGACACTCTTTTGGAGTGATATCGTCTTAAAACTTAAGATCTTACACACGAAGGGTACACCGACATGAAATTCTACTGATAACTTAAAGAAAGGACATTTTGAAACACGGTTACTATTTTGACAAGCACAGCCATTGTTGTGGTAAGTATATACACATAGAATATGCAAGTCAAAGAATCAGTTTAATACCTTGTCCTGCGCTGAAAATATTGTCTAAATTAGCAAGAGCTGCGTATTTGTCAGCTGACTGGAGATTCAGTTTATTCACTGCAGCTTTACTGACTGCAGTTGCTGTTGCGTTGCTCTGAGAAGCATTGAAGGCTCCAAAATCAGCACTGGAGGATTTGGGGAAGTTATCAAAGTGAGCAAAGTTAGCATTCACTGATCCAGCGCTTCCACCTGTAACAAATTAAGTTAAATATGATCAACACTCCAAAGCTAGAAAATGTCTCTCTAACTGTAAATGATCGCACCATAATCCTGCCTCTCTGTGGTTACATAAGGCAAGATGTTTCCCTGCCCCATCCCACACATTTAAGACCCTTTCTCATTTCCTTCAAAGTTACACTGGGTCAGCAGAAAAAGAATTTTTTTTTTATGTTTTTCAGTCTGCAGATCAGGGACAAAATAAACCCTCAAACTTCAACAGCTTGATCACAGCCATAATTTGATCTTAAAAGCTATATGCTGCTATCTATTTGCTGTTAAAGTACTTTTGACAATAACATTTTGCTAGAAAAAGAAGTATTTGTCTGAATCTTTAATATTCAAATATAGAAGCTTCATTTTCCTGTTGTGTCTAACAAATAGCTACCATTTACATTTACTTATGGTACAATGTTTAACCATTTTAGATGTCAGTCATCGTTCTACAGAAAAAACAGTGCCTAAAAGTCCAAAAGTAGGATGATTTCATGTCAAGGTTTGGAGAGATAGTGTGGTTCTCTGTTCTCGGATTTTTAGACTACATCAAATCAGAAAAGAGGTGAGGGGGAAGACACAACACAGCTCTTTTTATACCAAGTCTCCACTGACATCAGAGATATAGAAGTCAGTTTTAAAAATCTCACTTAGGTCCACACAACTGAACTTCTGTTCAAATATGAAACCATGAGCTTCCATCTCTTCAATGTCCTGATAATTTAATCTAGGCAGGTTACATACTTAAATTGAAATGAGTTGTTCCATTAAGTGTATCACATTTTATAACAGTTGAGGATTTCACTCATACTACAGAACACAGAACTTCCTATTAGCATAACCAGTAAGTTAAAACACAGGCAACAGTAGGAATGAAGATGCTACACTACAATGGCACAAAATGAAGCAAGCTGAGTTTTCCACTGCGTGGAACTTACTGTGTACAGCCTGGAGAGGAAAAGCTGAAGTAAATTCACCAAAACTGCAGCTAGATGAAAGCGTTCTGAACGCTGGACAGCCAGAAATTGTGTGGGGGTTAAAGTTAACATAAGAAGGGAGAAAGAAAATTTGAAAAAAGTTTAAAACACCACCACACTCAAAAGAAAAAAAAAAAAAAAGGAAAAGAAAGTCAGTCAGCCAAAGATCTAGACAAACAGCAAGTGTCAGCTCAAGCAGAAGTTCTAAAGCATGATCAAATTAAAGGAAAGCAAAACAAATCTTAGCAATAGGCTCTACACATGAAGTCAAATATACTGAAGTGTGTGCATGTGTTATACATACAGACACACACTTTTGTTTGGTACTGTGATGTGCTTTTGGGTCTACTTAAACACTTCTCTTACAAGATACAGAGTCCATTCAATATTTATCAAAAGCAGTACAGCTTACTCTTTTCATAGTTATTTCAGGTGTAGAGCTAACAAACACATAGTGCCATAAATCAGACTTCTCAGTAGCATTAGCAAAAAAAAAAACACAACCAAAATCAACACCAAACAGAAGAAATTCATTTTGAGTTTCCCCAGAGCTTCAGATGGCTTGATTGCATTAAAGTAAGCAGATGCAAGAAAAACTCAACTTAAGTACCTTCCAGCATAAAGGTAAGGATTATTTCAATTAAGTATTAATCAAAAGTGCTAGGAGTTCTACCTGTATTTTGGGGCTCAAAAGAAGACTGACTTGCTGTGGGGAAACCTCCAAAACTACTTGAGCCACTAGGCTGTCCAAATGCATCAAAGTTTGCAAAACCTGCATTTGCAGAGTTCTGCGCTGTAAATTGCAAAGGAACAAAACATGTTAATGGATATGGGAAATAAACACAAAACCAGACGTATTGACTGAATTCATGGTCATGACAGCCTCCAAGGGTTATGTCCTACCTTACAGTTTCTTTTCAAATGAGAAAATTATACATGATACTCTACAACTGAAAGTAGTCTTTGAAGAAGCTTTCACAAATTACCTTCACAGAGCTGTACCAGTCAATGCTACTTCTCTCCTCCTCACACAGGCTGCTACTCACAACTGCATGATCTGAAGTCCAGTTCAGCTTAACCCTAGAGTGTTTGCAGTGGTGGCTGATCAGGGGAAAACAGCCAAAGAGTACAGAATACCAGATTTATAGCTGCAGAACCCAAACCAGGTATCACTCACTAAATGCTAGTTTCCAGAACTAGAATTTGTGAACTGAACGTTTCTTTGGGAATAAAAATTAGAAGGTATTCTTGTAACGTACTGACAATTTGAGTTCTCATATACAAAGTGCTTCTTCCTTGGGTGAATTTAGTTTGGCACTACTTGAATAGTTTTGGCTAGGTTTATAAATTCGTTTCACTGGAGAATTCAGTTTTCAAACAACTAAATCAGAGTACAGAAATATGGAAAGTCAATACCAATGTCAAGAAGATAGCATTCATAGAGTGTATCCACAAAAAAAATCCAAGGAAATTTCAAACAGAATTTCAATTTTCACCTTCCTTTTGTGCCATGCTATAGGAGAAAATAAAAGTTAACACCCATCTCATTTCAAACAGCTGGACATTCAGCACAATAGATTCAACAGGAATTGTCTGCCTAACTGACAAGCTCCCAGAAAGTCTTCAACAGTGTGACAAGCAAGGAATAAGCAAAAGTTTTTTATCAAATGCAAAACAAGCCCCTACATGTATGTAATTTCAATTGCTATCTAAAGAAAGTCCACAAAACACCTTCCAGAATAAGATGGCAACAGATTATATTTTTGGGTCAGGATTTGTTTATTCTGGAGGGATTCTGCAGATAAGGTATATACAGAAACAATAAATCATGCTGATTGTTTGAGTAGTGTTAATAGATGGATAATGCTAATTAAAAGTTGCATTATTTCACTTAATTTCTATTCAAAAAAGCATCTGTACTACAAATCCATAAACTAAAGGGACTTTTTTTTTAATACAAATCACAGTATTCCACAATGCTCCTAATATAAATGAAAGTGCAAGTACTTCCCTTCATGGGGGATACTGGGAGAGAGGGGGAGGTCTGACTCTAGTCGATACCGCTTTTTATTCGAAGTGAGCATGCATATTGGGTTTACATGGCATGGTTTTGGCAGCAGAGGTCTGCAGGGGTGGCCCCAGTGAGATCAGAAGCTGCCCCCACTTCTGACAGCCAGCTCCAAAACAGACCTGCTACCACCCAAGGCTGAGCCCATCAATAATGCTGGTGGCAACTCTGTGGTAACATATTTAAGAAAGGGTAAAAAAAGACTGTGCAGCAGCTGTGAGAGAGAGGAGACAAACACAAGAGAAACAACCCTGCAGACACCAAGGTCAGGGAAGAGGGAGGGGGAAAACATGCTCCACGTGCTGGAGCACAGATTCCCCTGCAGCTCATGGAGAATCACAGAGTCATTAAGGTTGGAAAACACTGCTAAGATTAAGTCCAATCACCCACCCAAAAACACTATGTCTACTAAACCATATCCCGAAGTGCCACATCTACACGGTTTTTAAACACCTCCAGGGATGGTGACTCCACCACCTCCCTGGGCAGCCTATTCCAATGCCTGACCACTCTTTCAGTAAAGAAATTTTTCTTAATATCTAATCTAAACCTCCCCTGATGCAACTTGAGGCCATTGCGTCTCATCCTATTGCTAGTTACCTAGGAGAAGAGACCAACACCCACCTCACTACAACCTCCTTGCAGGTAGTTGTAGAGAGCAATAAGGTCTCCCCTCAGCCTCCTCTTCTCCAGACTAAACAATCCCAGTTCCCTCAGCCGCTACTCACAAGACTTGTTCTCCAGACCCCTCACCAGCCTCGTTACCCTTCTCTGGACACACTCCAGCACCTCAATGTCCTCCTTGTAGTGAGGGGCCCAAAACTGAACACAGTACTCGAGGTGCAGCCTCACCAGTGCCGAGTACAGGGGCACCATCACCTCTCTACTCCTGCTGGCCACGCTATTCCTGAGACAAGCCAGAATGCCGTTGGCCTTCTTGGCCACCTGGGCACACTGCTGGCTCATGTTCAGCCAGGGGAAGAAAGGTTGTCCCCATGCAGCCCATGGGGGACCAGGATGGAACAGATATCCACACTGCAGCCCATGAAGGACCCCACACCAGTGCAGGCAGAGATGCCCTGAAGAAAGCTAGAGGCTGTGGAAAGACCATGGTGGAGCAGGCTCCTCGCAGGAGCTGTGACAAGTGGAGAGGAGCCCATGCAAGAGCAGTCCATGCCTGAAGGACCATACCCCACAGGAAGGGCCCATGCTGGGGCAGTTCTTTAAGAGCTGTAGCCCATGGGAAGGGCCCACATTGAAGAAGTTTGTGAAGGACTGTATCCCGTTGCAGGGGAGGGACCCCGGAGCAGGGGAACAGCATGAGGAGGAAGAAGTGGCAGAGATGGAGTGGTATGAACTGACCTGCACACCCATTCCCCATCCCCTCAGGCGGAGGATGTAGAAGGGTCAGGAGTGAAACTGAGCCTGGAAAGAAGGGGTGAAGGTGATTTTAGTTTTGTTTTTATTTTTCACTGTCCTGCTCTATTACTAATTGACGATAAATTAAGTTAATCTTCCCCAAATCAAGTCTGTTTTCCCCATGACCGTAACTGGCGAGTGATCTCCCTATCATTACCTTGACTCAAAAGCTTTTTCATCATATTCTCTCCCCCATCCTGCTGAGGAGGGGGAGTGAGAGCACAGCTCGGTGGGCACCTGGCAGTTAGCCTAGGGCAACCCACCACAGCAGGAGAGTCAACGGGGAAAAAAATAAAATTAAAAAAACCCAGAACAATGAGAAAGTAAGGTTTTCAGAAAGCCTAGGGCAACCCACCACAGCAGGAGAGTCAATGGGGAAAAAAATAAAATTAAAAAAACCCAGAACAATGAGAAAGTAAGGTTTTCAGAAAGTTCTGTCCCAAAATTTTCACCTTTGAAGTGTGCAAGGAGAAAAAGTTGACAAACAGAGGAAAAACAGTTTATTATACCATCTGTATTGGTTTAAACAATTTTCTACAGACTTCAGCTCCAAAGCCCACAGTTGGGTTTTTTTGTTTGTTTTATTTTCAAACCAGTAGCTTTTTAAAAGGAGTATCTTAGGAATCCAGTTGCACCTTGCTTTAAAATGAAAGTGATGCTTTCATCCTGATGCATCAGCTGGATAGGGGCTACTCAGAGACTGATGTTTCATTGAGCAAACAGGATTAAGTACATAAACATCACTCCTGGAATTGTGACAAAATTCTTCATTTTAACTACTCACACAAACACAATACTGTGCCAAGAATCCTAAATGAAATATCTCTGGGTCTAGATTAAAAACTGGACTGTGTTGTATTACAGGCCATTTTAAACAATTTTATTGCATCAGCTTACACAAAGTATATTCTGCAAGTGGGCCCATGTTAAAACAGTAGAGCTGTAAAGACTTCTGCAGAGTATTCAGATGTTAATCTTGCTTAATTTTATGTGGTAAAGTTCAAACCTATGTACAAGTGGCACAAAGGTAGACTTGTACTTTCCTGTACTTAAATGATATATAGACCACATTTTTAAGGACAGACTGGCAATTCCAAAATTCACTTCTCCACACAGAAACCCAAAAACAACCTTAAGTAAGTTAAGAAGCTGCAGTGGATTGCAGATTGGCATAGATTTACAACTGCTGTTGTGACTGCAGATCAATGAGGCAGTGCAAAAGCTCACTGGCTAAAGCTAGCTCAAGTATGGCAGCACTCATCACGGCGATGCAACCTGCCTCTACAATCTTTGCGTAGTTTCTTCTGCGAGGTTTGCACTACCTAGTGCAGAATAAAGGCATGAAACATTGCAAAACAAGAAAAAAAAAATAAAAGTCCACTTCTATTCAATTACAAAACTGAAAATTAGAAGACAGTAATTATGTCACACGATTTTATTTCTTCTGGGTAAAGCCTCTTCTCCCTTGTGACCCGTTACAGAGTTGTACTGTGTCACTACGCCTTTTAAAAAAAATCTTTTGTGCAGGTCTTCTATTCCATTAGTTGATAGAAAGTCTACATACCAAAAATTTTTGTCTGTTATTTTGTTGCTATTACCAATCTGTAAACTACAGACAGAGAACAGCTGTCTACCATGATCTTCAAAATCTCATCATTTTGCAGAAGTTGTGGAACTTTGTAAATTAAATATAGACAGTACAAGTAAGGCCAGCATGTCTCCCCTTCAACATGCAAGAATGTCCCAAGCCAGAAAAAAGAACATATCAGAAGTTGCACTTCCTGCATAGTTTTCAAGCTTTACATCTAGACTTTACAGATCACAGCACAGTTTGTTAATATTTTTCCTATCAGCTGCTGTACTCAGTTGTGCCTCAACTGCAGAAACAGTAACTCATACCAGAAGACCTTAAATTTGCTGGTGCTCTTCAGTGATTTCTTTTGATAACCATAGCATACATGAAAGGAAAGAGAAGTCTATATCCTGGAGACATAGCTAAAACCAAGCCCTAACACAAGAACATCAGGCCATAAACTCCAAGAAAGCAGTGCTGAACTAAGCGCAAGTTCTTCCATCCTCTGCTGTAGCATGCCATTACTAACAAGAATTACCGGTTTCTACAGCTCCTTAAATGAGCATTTAACACTCATTTTTGCTAAAGCTGAGCAGCTCAGAAAACACCTTCAGATAAACCAGTCTGCAATACACATTCAGCTATGGCATGCTCAGAATTAGATTTTTGTCTTTTAGAAACCAGCCCTGAAACTGTTTTGGGTTCTAAAACCTATGGAAAGGAGTCATGAGAATGACCACAATGGTTAATTATTGAAACAGAAAACTAGTCACTACAGCTGAGTATTCCTCTCGATTTTCATTTTCAGCACTTCTTGCAACCACAAATTATCAATCTCTAAGATTATATTTATTCTTGAGTGTTCACGCTGCTTTTTATCCTTTTAAAAATTACCCAGCAGAAATGCAGTAGAATTTTACCTAGGTTTGGAACATAGTATTGAAAAATTGCTTTAAGGGAATTTTTCATCTACTGAAACCCACAAAGAGTAATTAATATATAAATACAGAATCATTCAGCAACAAGTTTGGAAAAAAATAAGTTACTAGAACGAATCTGCAGACTCTTCAATAACACCATACAACATTGGCCAGTCAGCACAAGTTCTCCCAGTTAAATATACCTCCAAAAAGATGATTAACATGAAATCTTATGTTGAGGATTTCACAATACACTGCAACAGCAATTCTTATTCTGTATTACTGAATTCAGCCAATTATTTCACAACTATTTTTTTTGAAAGTTAACTTTGAGAAAGCCTTGATATTTTGCTCGGTTGCTCAGGTGTGCCTAAGTCCCCTCCATCACACTTCCTCTCAGCTATTAACAATCTCATGATTGATTAGCAAGAAATATCTCTTATTCTTGTTGACTTTGCAGCATCAGTTTCTCAGAAAAACTAGATGAAAAGCCCATTCAGACAAGGCAGGCAAAGGTACTTTCCCGCAACTACAATGCAAGTTAGCAACAGCATACTTGTGTGACCACAGAATCAACTTGTTCTTTAGTATAAACTTCTATGGCTCAAGATCTTTGGCCACAAATAAACCCCGAGGACTCAATATATTTTACTGAAGTCACTCTTTAAGAATTCAAGTCCTACCCCCACCCTCAGTCAAGACATACGCTGAAAGCATGTTTATTCTTCCTGTAACTACAGAATACTACTCTTGTGGGTAGTACTCAGTTGTCAAATAGACACACAGACAAAAAAGGAGGTAATTCCTTAAACTGAGAAAGCCTTTGTTTTTTCTCTTAAACTGACAGTTACCACCAATGCATTTGAACTCCCTTAAAGGCTCTCTATCTGCTTTCTTTCCCAGAATGCTCTTCCTAACAATTTTCAGAAAAAAGAACTGAAGGTCTAATAGCAGATTCTCCATACATTCTGTTACTCGTCCTCTCACACTCTCCCTCAAAATATTTAAAATCCTAGTAGTAGGCAGAACTAGTCTAATCATACGTAACATAGAAAATAGCTGTAGCAACTCCCACTTCAACAAGCAGCATTAGCAGCCTTTATGTCTTCAGCCTTTCTTTATAAAGATCTAAGCAATACAACATTCTCAACGCACAGAAATTACATATACCTCATGAAGAAGCTTAGTCTAAAGTCATCAAAAATTAAGACTACATTTTATACATTTAAAAGGGATACACTGCTCAGAATACTTACCTGTATGACTGTTGAAGTGTGCAAAATTAGCAAAATTTGCTGTAGCCGTTGACTGAGGAGGAGCAGCCGCAAAGATATCTGAGCCAAGGTCACTGAGGAGGTCAAATTGTTTCTTTTCTTGTTGCTGCTGTCCTTGAGACCGAACTACAACAGGAGACTACAAACAACATCTCAATTAGCTAATAAAAGCTGATATTTTACCAAGCTGACTTTTGCAAAATACTAGAACGATAGAGTAAGTATATTTCTTTAACAAGCCATTTAGTCCTGAAGTTTAAGATGCTGTATTCAGCACAAACCCCCCTCCTATAGTACGAGGAAGACAATCTACTTACGCTACTACAGTGGCTTTTAAAGGAACCCTGCAATAAAACTTTATTCTAAAATTTAGAAAGTAGTTCTTCACTGCATTCTGAAAGAGTCTTTAGAATTCAGTACAGGGAGAGAAAAATTGAAGAATTTCATAGCAAGGCTGCAAGTTTCCACTGTTTGAGTCTTAAGAGGTCCATTCAAGAGTGGCCTGTATCCTAAAACAGGTTTTCAAAAAACCGTATTCCCTCCAAACTAAGTACTTAGTGTTGTTTGGCTTTACCTAACAGCATACATACATCCCCTGAAAGCCACCTGGTAACACAGTTACAGAATGCAAAGGAAGTAATAATGAACATGCGTGCTTTTCACACACATATCCACTACTCATCTCATGGTTCACAGTATCAGCCATTTTATTGTTTTCAAATAGAAACAAACATGAAAATGTCACACTAGATTCAAACTTTTGAGATACTCATGCAAGAGACAATCATAACTAAACTTGTTAACCACCCTGGAAAATTCTGCTTACTGAAAATAACCATTTAAAAGAAAAATTAAATTTGACTAATAGAAACAAGCTTAATTGAGAACCTCATCTAAAAACACCTGTATACTCCAACAAAATACATAAAGTTGCCTTTAGCGACCACATTTTTAGGTAACAGTTGCTATTGTGAGAATTCTTGTGCCACTAAAAAAGTACAACCAAACAGTTCTGTGCTCTTCAGCTCTGCCATTACTCACTTGGCTAGGTGTGCCTTTGTTTAAGTGCAGTGCGGGTGCAGCTTCTCCCAAGAGAGATTTGAGTGGCTTCACCTCAGGTGTGCTGCTTGTACTACTAGCAGAAGACCCAGATATGGATGCATGAACTGATGCCACCACCTTTGCTTGCTCTGGAGGAACATACCTACATTCAAAAAGAGCAACGTTTTTTACAAGTTTAACATGAAAACTTCTGCTCAACATTCACAAGACTCAAGTGTGAAGAATGGGTAGATCTCAGCTTTGCTATTTTAACCACTGACTCTGCAATAAATTCAATCAGTAGTTTGCAAAATACCCATTATTTAAATATGTCAGAATTTTTTAGAAATGAATAGAAATATAAGTCATGAATATTTTATAGCACTTATTTAATGCATATCACATGTCTTCCACCTAATAAATGCCTGCAAAACCCTTTACACTGTTGCTGACATCCATTTAAGCCTTTTCTGTTCCATCAATATGAACTACACATTGAGAAACTTGCTTAAATAGTTTGTCTTCTCTGCTTCCTGTAGGAGCTCTGAAAAAAGTCCAGAAATCATTTCACTTTACAGAGCTGTGCGATCTACTCCAAATAGCACAGAAGGAAAGCACGCTCAAGAACATGAGGATAACAGCCCATCTTCACTTCTTGTCACAGGCAATCCTTATAATTGTAAAGCTATCTTACCATCTTTTCTTTTCATATTTTTCCTGTAGAAATTCCTTTACTTTCTGTGGATCCCTGAAGTCTGGAATTGCTGATGATCTATCATCAAATAGGCCTAGCCAAATCTGTTTGCACACCTTATAAAAAAACCACAAGATTAATCAGAGAAAATATATTACTTCAAAACTTAAAGTTTACAATTGTTAATACATCAAACCATTAAAAAGTGTGTGGCTGCATATTTTTTGTTCCAGACTGAACTGCTTTATAACAACTGACTGGTGCACCATGTACTGGTCTAAATACCTAAAGTTGAGAGACCATCTGTCACAGCAGGGCAAATCCTGGCATCCAGTTTCAACATCAAATACTGCTTTTACAAAATATCTGTAGTATGTACCCATGAAGTGACAAAGCATCTGATTTCTACTTGTGGTATTTAAGACTCTTCTTCACCTAATTCTCTACATTCCCTTACCTGTACTTCAGCGCTTAAACTGTTTCAGATTCCATATGCCATAAGCCCCAAATGGTAGCTTTTAAAGGATCTCAGGTTTAGTATTTATACTCATAGTTACTGTTTGAGTATAGGAACTTTTTTCCAAACGTCCTTCTTACCATAATGCAGTTTCAGTGGTATCTTACACATCTAATTTCACAGACAGTATCGGAGACAGGGGAAAGTACTCTTGCTCCGCTTTAAATTTGCTTTATATTTTCTAATTGTAGTTGTGACTGAGCAAAAGCTGAACCAATTGCAAAATTCTCAGTTACGTTCAGCTTCAATTCCTGATCAGAACAAGAGGAAAGATGACTGTTCTCAAAACTAAACAAGGCACAGTTGTCACACTTAGTGTCTTCTTTAAGCACTTAAGACTACTCTGCAAGGAACCTGAATATGCACCCAAAAAATATACCTCTAAAAACAGACTCTGCCATTTTACAACAGGTTTCTCCCAGAGAAGTAAAAAAATCTTTGTTTTTATGATGCATACCTTTTCTTCCCACACTCTTTTGAGATAGTCCTGACCACCCCTCTCACATGCCTCCTATAAGTGTTGCCCTCTATCCCTGCAGTAGTGCCAGGTTTTCAGCATTGTCCCCCACAACCTTCAGGGGAAGCACACGCTCTAACAAGCCAGACCTGCATAAACCGATTGCCCTGAAAGTTGGCAAATCAAGGTAGAAGCTGTGATACTTCCACTACATCATCTTCCCCCACAGAGGGTCTCACTCACTTGGGGGTGGAGGGAGGGGAGAGTGTTCTTTACCTGGCCAGCTAATTTCACCAAAATTGTAGCAATTTGGCACCCTTGGGAATGCTAGTTGTCAAGTGTGATATATCTTATAGGTCATTTCAAAGATCGCTCAGCAAACGAGCAAACAAGAGAGGTTAGACAGTGTAAGTATGTATTTCATACTTGATGTCTTGATTTTGTATAGCCTGCTTGCATGTCCAACAGTCTGCAGTCCTTATTGTCATCTACTGGATAGAGACAAACAACAACAATGGGAAACTTGATGATCTAATGATTAAAGAACAGCTCTAAATTAGTGATTTAAATACTCATCTAGAAATAAGATCAGTAGCTCCTACTTCAAATAAACTCATCTATTCAGCAATTGTACTCTACAACAGGGTTAAGCTCAGTGCACTAACTGAGCAAATATAAACAGTCATTATTTGCAGTATGGTAGTAGATTACACAAAACTGAAGGTATTTAATACTTCTTCATATAACATTAGAAGATATAAAATTAGTCAAAGAAGTCACAAGTTTATTCTAACATAATAGCCAATAGCATGAAGCATGATTTTAATAGTAGCAATCTTTCACATAAGCACTACTTTTTGCTGACAAAATTTCTAAAGTCAGAACATTTATGGGTACAGCTTTAAACATCTGCAGTGGATAGTCTGATGTGGGCCAGTAGTAGTATTCCTGTACTTAGATCTGCAAGCATAACTGTACCAACTAGTAGTCATATGAGTGCTAGGAGGAAGAGAAGTCCTGTTCATGGCTAGTTACAGAATACCTGGTAGCAGGAGTTGGTGGTGTCTGAATCTTCACAGTCCCATTCCACTCTCCCTGCCCCCCCCCCCC
>Ga0065711_1033714_pt1 | contig 24960 bp, 12 predicted proteins | sample Hoacrofraction12_FD_59098 | JGI IMG/M metagenome (GOLD analysis project Ga0065711, IMG submission 59098) | Hoatzin crop microbial communities from Cojedes, Venezuela - Epithelial fraction 12 v2 (version 2) | ecosystem: Host-associated > Birds > Digestive system > Esophagus > Crop | place...
CCCCGCCCTTAAAGGACTCTACACCTAAAGGAGAACAAAGGTAAGAGGACCAAAGTAAAGATGCAGTTCAGTATTAACACCTGAACAGCAGCATTTTTCCTTTGGTTGCTTTAGAAAAGGACATACTCTACGTTCAGCTACATAAAAAAATTGTGCAAGGATTTCTATGCTTTGTTCAACTGAATCACAGAAAGCTTAAGGCTACTCTACGCAGACTCAGAAGCCCAGGACTTCACTGCACCCTGGAGCAGAGAAGCCCATTTCAGATAGGTTTCAATTGAAATGAAACACATAGACTGCACTCCTACCATGCCAGGACATCAGATGGGCAGGGGTGCTTCCCAACCTCAGCAACCCCATCTTGGGCTTTTATGCCCACTAAGCAGAGCCTGTGTAATGAAATCAGTGCAAAGCACCTTGCCAGCCCAGCTTACAACCTGGCGTCTCAAAACTACCACAGTGGAGGATGGAGAACTGTATTTTGCCTCCTGCTCATTCTGTGGCTAAAAAGGGCCAAGATAACTTAGACCATCTCAGGAAGGACCATTAGGCAAGTGCTGACAGAGCCTCAACCCACCACCTCATCATCCCTTTCCTGGATGGAGGTGAAAGAGGAGAAAGTGATGCCTCTTTCCATAAGTGGAAACATCTTTTTGACTAGAGCCACCATGGAAATAAACACTCTTCCCAGAAGGTGCTGCCGCATCTCAAACTGAATGCAAAGCAGCCAAGGACTTTCATTTCTACACTATTATCCAAAAAAATGGATTTAAAAAAAATACACAGAAAGAACAGGCCAGCCCAGACCTCAGGGTCCAGTCCCTCAGCTGGTGTGAATTAGTCAAGCTCCTTCAATACAATTAGAGTTATTTACTCCCACTGAAAAGCTACTTTTGAAAAATGGAAGACTAAAAAGACAGTATCAGGGTCCAGATTTCAAGTCTTCTCCCCAGCCAGACATCCAGATGGTATCAATCTTCCTGGACAACCTAGAAAGCCTAACCAGATCTCTTAAGAACCCTGTTTCAATGCTTTGGATAGTGGTTCAGCACAGGGAAGAACCTGACCCCTCATTCTAATCAGATGGAGAAGAAAAAGACCAAGGCATCTTGCTAATGATAGAGTTTCAAGATAGTTACCAAAATTAAAACAATATCTAATTTTAATTAATGGGCTCCTGTCATCAGAGCCTTCCTCTCTCCTCCTCTATGACAGTGGCATCAGAAGAAAGTTGCCAAATCTAAAGCAAAGGCTGACAACCCTCACAAAAAGTCTTTGTATGCACAGCTTTAAGAGGAAGCACAACTCAGGACCCACCAAAAAAATCCACTACCAAAAAAATAATCTCTGTGTTTTTCCAAGTGTTTTGCTTGGTCTGAATGTGGCTTATTTTTACTGCAGTGCTATGAGTGTGGTGCTGGCTGTCTCGCAGCGAGAGCCCAGTTGAGGTGACTGCCAGTATGTCAAAGAAATTGGGTAATGGGGAATGGGACCACGAAGTGGGGGATCTCATCCATCTTCAGCTGAAAAGTCCCTTCAAGACCAGCCTTTTCTGCGACTCCCAGCTACTTAACTTACCCAAGTGCCCTTTCTTCCCCACAGACAAGACCACACAGGATCTAACCTGCGGATTATGCTATCTCGACAAAGGCCAGCACCGAATGGTTTGGAAGATGATGCAGACAAACAAACAGGAAAAGCCCTGTGATGGGCAGATAGGGGATAATCTAATCTCCCCGAACAGCTCTTCACCTTAACCCCAGAACACCACCCGATTTAAACTGGTTTATTTCAGTCCAGTTGTTACTTTCTCAAGAAAAATTACTCTGTAGACATCATGCAAAACAGAGCAGAAGTAGCACCTATTAACCACCTGGGATGGACAGAAACATCTGAAGAGATTTGACATCTAACTTCCATTGACATGTGAACATTGTTCCAAAGTCACCTGGACTAGTTTAAAAAGCTTGTTTAATTTCTACCAGCAAGGGAAGTAATGCAATCAGCTGAGCGCTTTCTTTGGTTTCCTCCTTTGGTAATACTGTAATTCCTCCTGAGCACCTGCTGTGCTTCCAGCCCTGAGTACCCATCAGAAAACTCAATATAGTACCTATCACATCCACTGTCAGAGGCCCTGAAGTCAGGAAGACCAAAGGCACAACCACCAGCCCAACTACCAAGTTATACAAAGTGCTGTTCACTACAGCCCTTCCACAGAGGAGTCTGTCTTTGGATTAACCACACAGCAATGCTTCATCATAGAGCACAAACCTATTTACATATTTTAAAGAACATTGGGAGGTCGTTTGCTGACAAAACGAAGGCATTTTAAGGCGTATTTGCTGTCTGTGTTTCCGCATGTTAAGAAAAATTTTGATTACAAGCAGTAATTAATTGATCACATACAGCGCACGTGTCTTGGAGTTGCTGTGAATGAAATTACATTGAAAACATCCTAACAAGGACATCCCCAAATATTTGAAAACAGACAGAGCTGCAAAATGAATGCTGAGTGTCATTCAAAGCTGCTAATAACCATCATTCAATGCCAGTAAACAAATAAACAAAACCTTTTGGACTAACAATTATTGAAAGAGTTTTAAATTGCTGATTACGATCTTAATATCTGTAATGGAGAACAGCTGAATTTTTTCATGCTGAGAGCTTGCTGAAGTAGCAAGGACCATTTTGTACATGGGTGATTGAGTACATATATCTCTGAAAGAAATCAAAACTATGTGCCCACACCTAATGGGAAACATAAACACAAAAGTCTACCAATGTTTTGAACTTTTTCTTTTTTCCAGTAGCCAAAGGATAAGTCTATATTTCTCTATGCCATCTTCCTGAAATGCTGACGTTCCAGTTCACATGAACTTAATGGAAAATTCCCAAAGGTAAATGGAAACAAACTTTCTCTGAAACAAACAAAAGAATCCCAAATTGCACCAAAACAAAGAAACCTCCAGAGATATCATGGGAACAATGAGGGATGCTGCTGGGCAGTTGGCAACAAAAGCAACCACTTTAAACATCAATAACTCTCTCCCAAGAGCTGGAAAAAACTTTATGCTCACAACCTAGGGAACCTATGGTTCAAACCTGGTTCTCAGGCCTCCTCTGCCTTGGACTTGCTTTCCTACCGCTGGGAAAGGGAGAGCAACTGGGAGAGCAGTCATGGGATGTGAGGAGTTTGTTTGGGGCAGATGAGATGACAGCAAAACCCCAAAGGTGGTGGGAATAGGTCTTGAATATCGGCCTCCCTGAGCAGCTCAGGAGACCAAGACCCCATATTCCTACCCCTGATGAAAGAGAAGAGAAAAGCCATAGAAATTATTTACTAGATGTGAAAAGCAGCAACAAGCCCCAGGGAACACAAGCTCCACTGTCCCTTACTCTTAAGTGGTAGCATTACACTGTCTTAGGGTTGCATTTGCAAGCTTAGCCATGGCAAGACTGCAAGACAGTGTACATATAGTAAGTATCAGGGTCAGGGCTGCAGGCAAAGGGACGAATTATTACCAGCAACTTGGAGCAGGTATCTCCCTTGGTTCCAGTGCCCAGCAATTCAGGGAGGAGCGCTTAGTTCTGCCCTACCACAAGCACCAAGTTTCATTTCACCTATGCTGCTGTCCAGCATGACATTTAGATACCCAAAATCATAATCTCAGGCAGAGAGTGACAGAGGTTAAAGGATGAAATAAAGCCATATCCTCGCCTTCTTAGTTTGAGCTCTCCTTGTCCAGCAAAATGGTTCCACACAGGAATGAACCATCACTGATTATTCCCCTATTTTCTCCAGCTTGCTGCTCCAGTTCTCCTAAGTTTGCTTTGCTCTCATCTCTGCTTTGTATCAGTCCTTGTTGAGATCAGCCATAACTCAGGACTCCACACAAATAATTTCAGAAGCAAAGAGATGCACTCCCAACATGAAGTCACAATAGAACAAGCTCATAGAGAGCTTGAATAAAATAGATGCTTCCAGCTCAGCTGGACTTGATCAACATCTCCGCATGGTAATTAAGGCGCTACCTGTGAATATCTCTCACAGGTTAATCTGAGACCTTATGGAGGACAGGTGAAGGTCTTTGGGGCTTTTTTTGCCTGGTCCTTTTTTTAAATTTTGTTTTATTTTTTAAAAAGCTGGGGTACTCTAAACCAGTAATTTAACCTGCTAGAAAAATAAACCTGGAACAAGTAAATAATCTGAAAACAACCTAGAAGATAACAAGGAAATGTGGACTAGCCAGTACAGACTTTTTTCAAGAACTAATATTATCGGACAGACAGAATTACCTCCTCTGATAACAGAACAGCCTGTACAGAAAGAGCAATAAGTATCACATACCACGACTTCAGTAAATTGTTTCTTATGGCATTCTTGTAAGCAAATCAGGAGAACATGTTCTTGATAGAACTGTTCTGGGCTAAGTGTGAAACAATTTGTTAAAGCCATTCCCAGAAAGATGTTCTGTACAATTCCCCGTCGCAATGGCAAAAGCGTTCTCCAGGGTCAGTTCTGGTCCTGGCCTCTACTTCCATGGGGGCTCCAGCTAACGGGATAGAACATGTTAAATTTGCAGAGGGGACCAGGCTGGGAGGTACCATAAGGACAGGATTGGAGCTCGAAACTGGAGAAATTACTTGAAGAAAATACAATTAATTCAGTGAGGACAAATGAAAGGCTTTGCACTTTGGCAGGGTGACCATCTGCACTGAGGACGGGATAGGAAGATCACAGGATCCCCTTCTTCCAGGGAAAATCCCTGATTTTAACACTGCTATGTCACAAGAAATCCCTTAAGCCCCTGTAGCTTAGGACATCTTGAATAAGGGACTCGCCCCTCTCCCCCAGCAATAATTTGGGGGCTACCAAGTAAGAAAAACCAAGCCAAAAAAGGCCCGACTCGACAATCCCAGTGGTGTGGAAGCAAGGAGTGAAATGCTAATGTACTTAAAGAAAAAAAAAGCTCCTAGTCTCTTCCCAGAGTTTTTGACCATCTGGTGTACGCTGATTCCCACTCAGCTGCCTGGCCCCATGGACCGGCCGTGGTCTCCCTGTGTCACTGGGGCTCCAAAACCCATCTGGCAGCAGTGTTTGGTGGGGCTGTCCTCCCTCCCTCTCCAATGAGGGCATGAGGAGCCTTGCTGTTCACCACGAACAAAGCCTTATCACTGCTCCCTGGGATTTAAACATGTGTTTATTATGTGGTGTACAAAAGCTAGGCTCTGCTCAGTTGGGGCCCACGGACTTGGTGCTTCCTGGTAGATGGAGACATACCCCAGTCGCTCTGGGTAGATTTCCTTTGTAGACCAGGCAAGAGGTAGACTTGTGGCAAACAACATTACCCATAAGTAATTTTCCCTTACTTTATATAAGCAAATGCCTTTGATATACAACAATCCCCAATGTGTTCAGGTTACATGCTTATTTTAAGATCTTTTGTTTACTTTATGATCTTCATAGGTCATTGACATCCCATTTAGCTCTGGTGACCCTGTTTATACAATCGCAATATACATTTTAAAGGGTTCCTTTGGATAACATTAACATTCTTGATCTTAATCCATCACATGGGCTAACAATAGCTCCAGCTCAGATGTGTATGTAACTGTTAAAAGCTTTAATATAGAATCCAATACACATATCGAGTGGGAGAGGCCTGATCAAACAGATTGGTTTTCTTTTTTCCATTCTAAGTGGTAGAGCATCCAGAACTATGTAAACTCTCACAAAATGCACCGCAGAACCCCTCCAGCCACCACTCATGCAATTAGATTCCCTGGAAAATGTGGTTTTTTCTCCCCCTCTTCTTCTTGCCCCAGCACATGATGCTGTTGCTGGAGCAGTCAACCACAATCAGCTCCAGGATCTTCAGTTCCTGCTGTTCTCCCATTTGCTGAAAACTCGAGTCAGTGCCGACCTGGTATTTAACAAGCTCTCCTGGCAGAGGATAAAAATTTGCCTGCTATCACCCTGAGGGCTGCAATTTCCTGAGCCTGATGGGCCAGGAGCACCTACTGACAAATCATCAGGAAGATATGTTGACTGCTGTGGATTTGTTAATTCACCTGACATTTCTCGACTCCTGATTGCCATATCCCACAGCTCCAGTGGGGACAACTGGAAGTGCTCTGTGGGATCTGAGGTTCAAGCAAGCTCTGGGCTTCCCCTAACGTTGTCACATCCAAAAGACCAAAATAAAAAAAAAAAAAGTCCCCGTACAAAGTTCTGTCCACCTCCAGCAAATGGGTGGTCATTGGTCACTGGTAAGTGCCGAGTACCTCCTGCAGAAACCAGCAGGTCCATAGAAAAATCAGCTGTCAATTAAGAGAGCTTAAAACCACACAGAAAAAAACATGGTCTTCTTGAGTGCTGAAACAGTGATGGACCTTAGGTGGTATCATGGCAGCAGTGTCAAACTGCAAAACTGAGAAAGACCATGATGGAGGAGAGTTAGTGGTTTTATTTCACTGGGCCTGGTGACGATAACACAACGGGTCAATGGGTGGGAAGAGCACACCATTCATTAAAAATTCTGCTTTTTTTTCAATGTCTGGGTCTGACTGAATTCAGAGGGGTGGAGTTCAAACAGGGCTGTGCACACCAGCCTTCAGTCCCCTCTAGTTTTTGGTCTACTCCGGGAATGGTTACTTCCATGTAGGTGAAGATTTGGACCTAGTGACCTCCCAAGGCCTCCTCCAGCACCACTTGCCATGACTTCTGCAATGCTGCTTCTACAGTTTTGAGAAATATCCACTATACAAAAGTGATGAAAGTCACAAAATGTGGCTATACCTAGGATGCGATGACCCTTCTTTTTGCCTTTCTTTTTTCCTTTCCTCCATAGGTTCAAAAAGGCATTTTGGCAGGCACATTAATGTCTTTTGGGCTCAGCCCATATTTCCCAGGAGACTGGGTTCAGCTGCAGGGTAAAAGAAGAAAAGTACTAATAAAACATCTGACACAGTTGCCATGACACACCAATAGCAGGATGAATACGCTGAAGAGGACACGCTACATGAGGAGAAAGGAGAGTAGGAGGCCACAAGAGAGGCAGAGAGAGAAAGGCAACATGTTATTGGGTCAGATGGCTGCCGCAACAGCTCCAACACCTTTGAGCTTAGCCAGCTGTCCCACCGCCAGACCCTCTGTCATGTCACTGATTCCTGGGGAATAGGAGAAAAATTTGGGAAATTTGGGGTGAGGGCTGACTGCGGGAGCTGGGCTGCAGACTGCCAGCACCCCCAGTGCTTTTGCGACTCCCACCTAGCAATGAACAGCAGCCCTAAAAAGAACCACCTGGGACAGGAAAGCAGAACAGTGCATGATATCACTACCGACAAGCAGTGATACCATTCGGTTTGCTTAAACATAGGTAGTATTTCTTCCTGGTTTTGAGCGATTGGCATGTCAGCACTGCAGTCAGACAGAGCCACACAAACTCCAGTGCTGTGATGCACTTCAGGCACACAAAGTCTCCCTCCTTATAAATGACCAGTTGTTTTCTTTCGATCTTATTTTTTGGTTTTATAGGTCTGTCGTTATTCTGGATACAAACTAAAGCTTTGTTCAAGTTGCACAGTATTAAAGTCTTAACTAAAATAATATCTCTAATTCAAAGAAAAAAAAAATGTTAAAATTCTAAGTGAGCAGAAAGTGAGTAAAACAAATTCTTCCATTCCTGACTTTAAAAAGTACACTTGCATCTAGTTAAAACCTTAGACTTCAAACCATAAGTGTGCAAGCGACAGCAAAAGGGTAAATTCATAAAATTAGGCAGGAGGTATCTTTGCTCAGTGACACAGGGACATAGGTAAAGGTCCAAGAGTCACCTCTGCGTGGATATACCTCATGTGGGTTTGCTGCTACGAGCGTGGAGAGTAGTGCTGATCCTGGGATGAGTTTCAGCAATGCCACTCTATTCCTAGGTGCCAACACCCCTACAAGCCACCAAGCCATTTGCGACCAGGTACTTAATGTATTTGCTCGTTCCTTCAGATGGACAAGTTATGGATGTGTGGCTTCTGTCCCAGAGCAAACTGAGACCCAAATTTTGCAAAGGGCAAACTCCCCTGAATTGGAGCACACTTTTTTTTGCAGCTGACGGTGTATTAAGGAGCGACAGAGCTAAAACCCCAGTACCTCACTGGAAGGACCAGGTTGCCAGTAGGATTAAGCATGGTGTGGACATCCCTTTCTAACACAAGGGCAGAGTCAGGCTTCAGCACACATTTCGGGAGGTAAACCAGTGTGCCCGTGGGAGTCAGGAATGGGGGTGAAGTGAGGCGAAAACTATTGAGTCCCCCAGTTTCACTCCAGAAATCACAAGGTTTGTCTGATGTCCATGGAGAGGTTCAGGTTTCGGGCAAATCCGGAGCTCAAAGGCAACCTCTGTGGGATGGGAAATGAACCTGCCAGTTTGGCTTTGCCAATACCACATTTTAAAATGCTATAAACTGATTTCACGCAGCTCTCTTCAACACCTTTGAGCTGTCCCAACCACGACATTATTTAATATCCTCTCCACTCCTTTGTGGGCAAGTGCCACCAAACAAAATAAATAACCCAGTTTTGAAAGGTTTCCCCGGCTTCACACAAGAAAGGAAGAGCAGCAAATCACTGTAGCATCTGGCTTCTACTCTCTGGTAAGCTCTAGGATGGTTTTACCGACAGCATTTCTCCCAAGGAAGGTGTGAACAGTGATGGAAGAACTCTTTATAAATCTGGAAAGCCACTCCCCCCAAGTCCACCCTCTCAGCGAGCCAAGTTCTCTGAAATACCAGTTTGTATTTCCAGCCATGTGGCTTGGCAGCTATGGATAAACTCTGCTGCACCTCAAGAAAGGAGGATAGTTTTGAAGCGAGCGAATGTTCCCCAAGATGTTTTCAGCTGGTGAAACAAAGCTACAGGAAAAGCCAGAGAGAGGCACAGCAGTTTTTGGCTATCGTTTCAGATATTTATACTGTAATACAACTGTTATCGCTGCCATCCTAGCTTCTCCTTCTGCTCAATCCTACAGGGAATAGCATTAGGATGGCACTGCACTCTACTGCCGTAATAATGATGTCACTAATTTACCATTTAGACTTCACTGCCTATAAAACAGGAGGAGGAAATGGGCTGAGAGCATGAAAAGGAGCAAACCCTGCTTTGAACACAAAGATGCTTGAGAGCTGGGAGGCGAAAGGGGGAATTAAAGACAATTGGCTGAGCATGTCTTGCCAGCCATCAGTCATTGTGGTGAATGTACGGGATGGTCCCAGGACCACCAGCTGCAGGAGCAGACCCTGATCCCTCAGAAGCTGGAGAGGTTGGACATGTCTGGGACATTTCAGTGCTTAGCAAGCAGTTCTTAGCAGTACTCAGCCATCATGTTTCTTCATGAGTCTGTCCATTTTTGCTACTAAGGCCCTCTAATGTTTCTGAGGTCTCAATTAAGTAAATTATTGTAGTGAGTATTTAAATCTTAGCCTGTGCTTAAAGTCCTAGTTGAATAGAGATGTCTTCCTAAAATTAGACATTTTCAGGGGATGTGGGTCCCCCTGTTAGAGGAAGGGATAGATGCATCCAAAGCCTGTTCATCCCTATCTCCTGGTGAGAGAGAGAGGGAGGGAAGGAAACAGAGAAAACTCAGCCCTCAGGTCTCACTCAGGTCAAGCCTCAAGCTCAAACCTAGGAGATGTCAAATAATTGGTTTTGAGTCTCTGTTGCAACAGATATTAAACTACCTGTACAGGGAGAAAGAATTCCATCAGAAAAGACCAAGAGCCACATCTCTAAATATTCAGCAGCCACCAAGTTAAGATATTCACCTGAAAAGTAGGAGACACAGACTAAACCCACTGCTTTCAATCAAGTAGAGGTCTGAAAAGAGCTCTGATTGTGGGACTTCTGAAGCCGAGCCCAAGGCCACAATGTCCACCCACCTTGGACTCCAAAAATAGAGCCAGACACAACTTTTGAGAGCTGGCCGGCACCCCAGGGTTCTTGGAGTTGGAGGCCCTACCCTGTACCCCATCTTGGAGGTGGGCTCCAACAATAAAATACCCTCGTGAAAACCTCTGGAGTATTTCCTGAAGCTTCCCAGAACTTGCCAAATATCCTCAAGATTTTCCAGGGATCCCAAATTCACCCAGGCTGTTCAAGCCTAGGAGTGTGAAATCTTATTTTCCAGTTCTTTGCTCAAATTTAATGAACCATTCCCTATGTAGCCTCCCTTGGAGAACATTTTGAAGCCCCGTGTATTTCCCTCCTCCTCCACAGCCAACACAGCCAGCATCTGGCAAGAACCCCAGTGTTTATCTTTCCAAACTGGGTTGCAAGTACTTGGTAACACTACTCAGACACAAGTTACGCTGGACTTATCTTCTAGAAGAAAAGCTACCAAGAGAAGACAGAAGTACAGCAAGGGCATCTCTCCTGTCGCCTCTTCAGGAAATTGCTAGAGAGCAATCTGAGCCCAATCTGAGCCGCTACTCAGGCTGAAGAGCCTCCAGGAACCTCAACAAATCTGCCCCTAAAATAATGCTCCTTTTTCCCCCTAACTACTACTGACTGATTAAATGAACCTCAGCATACAGCAGGTCTTTGCTGCTGTTGTTATTTTCTGCATTACTGTTTTTTTGGATAAGATATACTTAGAGAAAACACTAGAGATCTCAATTAAGCAGCTGGGTGACTTATAAATATATATTTATGTTTGAAGCCTAAGTGGCCATTGGCTTCCCTACTGTTTTACTTAGCTAACAAAACAACTCTATCAAAGTAAGTATTATTCCAAAACCCAACTTCCTGTGCAGAATGCTCCCATGTGCTCCATCAGTCTGCTTCTCTGATGAACTACATCGTTTCTTATAAACTGTCCATGGCCCATAAATTTCCAAGCATAAAGGCTATTACTGTGCTGTGCAAATCTGCTGAGATTTTTATCCTTATAGCTTCATTTCGTTTGGGCGCAAATGAGTTTGGTAAGAAAGTTAATCTGCAAACTTTTTTTTTTTCCCCTGTCTTCTGCTTTTGGGCTTATTTTGATAAGTAACAACTAATTGATTTAGTCTTGAGGTGAGCTTTGTTTTGACTGATTTCACTTGGACCGCCTCTGCCTCAAATTGGCTTTCTTAAACTCAGGAAAGAACTTCTCAAGTGTTCCTTTCCCCAGAAGCTTAAAAACAAAATTCACAATAAATGATGGATGAAAATAGAGCCAGTTGGGTTTTGGGCCACCTACTACATAAATATTGCAAATTGACACTGTTTTGTGATCCAGATAGAAGGCCGCTGCATATATTTAGGTATTGGGAACGATAACTACTTCATAAAAATCTTTTTTCCCTTCCTGGCTCAAGCCACAGGGTGGTGGGAAACTGAGGATTTTTTTTGTGTGCATGCAGATTCAAACCTCTTATGAATGTTTTGCTTATTTTTAGCTCTCACAATTGCCTGTTTATGTTAGGACTCCTGTTGTCACACGGAGCGGACAGATCTTCAAACAAATTGTACTCTCCCTGTCCACCAAGTAGAAAAATGAGTGGATTTTGCCATCGGGTGCAGCACTAGGCTTGTGCTTCCCCTGGCTTAATTCCAGTTTCCATAACAATACAAATTAGACTTGCTCAAGGCCATCAGAGAGGTAGGGGGAAAAAAGATGAAATAAGCCATAACTCTCACGGCACTCTTCATCCAAGCCCCAAAAGCAGTCAATCACGAGCAATATGGAAAAAAACAATGGGAATAGGGATGTTCTGATATCTTGATTCTGGAGACTTCTTGACTACCTTGTACTGATTTCCTTATGCCCAGTTTAAGGGGTTTTTTATTTGTAGATACCCCAGGAAATATGACTTGCAAACAGCGTGCTACCTTAGGATATCACCAACCATTTGACACTGGGGAACTAAAACAAAAACAGATGTTTTAGGAAATAAGCAGCTTGAATGTATCACTCATAAACCAATTAAAACTTTCTGTAGCAAGTTGACATTTCCCATGAAGCAAGCAATGGGAGTAAACGCAAATCAGTTGGCTGCGAACTACGGGGCAATTCCCAGCCACAGATTTTTTTTTCATTTCGTTTTTTTTTTACTACTTTGAAAATGATGCTTGGGTTTAAAAAAAGAAAGGTGTGATAAAGAAGCAGTATCACCTTGTCACTCTCGAGCCCAGAATCTGTCTTTTCACCTTCACACTTCCATTCATTGCTCATTAAGCAAACAGCGAGATATTCCCACTATTGTTCGTCTCTTTAGCAGACAGTCTCAGCGATTTCAGGTCAAAGTATGCTCCAAAATGAGGCATGAAAATCGTTTCTGCTTGCTTCAGGTATTTAGTTAAAAATAGTTTGTGGGTTCTTGAGAGGACGGGATGGAGAGGGGGGGAAAGAACAGTTTGGGGATTTGTTTTCTTATTTTAAGCTTTTAAAAATCTCATTCTTTAGTGCTTTTTTTTTTTCCCAGGATACTTCATTTTTAAAATTTTCATTTGCAGAGCCAAGCAAAAACATCTAAGCACATGCTTAACTTTAAGCATTAAAAAGTCAATGGGATTTAAGCATGTGTTTAAAGGCAAACATATGCTTTACAGCTCTGCTGAATAGGAATGGTTTATTGAATCAAGGCTATAGACAGGTTAATAAAATGGGTTAATATATGCAATCTGGAAACAAAAATTAAACAACATGTTTCTGGAATATGAGTGTTATAAGCATTACCTAGTTCTAGCTCAGTTCCCTAAATTACTATTGGATTTGTAATGTCCTTGACACTGTCTCTCATTTCGTGAAGAAATGCAGATTATTGTACTAGATTATAATCAGCTGGCTAACCTACAGCTTGAAGTTTATGATTTTATCCAGAGCAATTTGGAACAGTACAATCTTACTTCAAAAGGAGTTTATTCACCAAAATTCATTTCAAAGAAAATCTGCCAAATCTTTTCCACTGTCACATATCCGTAATTCCCTCTGTATAAATATTCTCGCGTTGTGAATAAGATGTAGAAAACTTTGTGTTATTTTTCAATATTTACTCTAGAATTAGTTCCACAAAGGTGCTTATTGTATGACAAAAGATAAAAGTTTACACTCTCATCAAAGGTTTTTTTAAATAGATTATCAAATCCATTGTGAATATTTAAGCCAAGAGTAATAACATGGTGTCATATACTCACACAGTATAATGCAGTAACACTCTGCATTTTGACATATGCCCAGACAGATGTTTAGAACGAAGTTCCTTAGATTCTTTCTTGGGTTTTTTTGTTGTTTTTTTTTAAGTTGCATGGAAAAAAAATCTGGGAATCATCTTTTATATGGAAGCTACTTAGTACAATTTAACTGTCAACAGTTTAATTAATTTAAATGTAGACTTACTGTGGAAGCCAACAACCCACAAAAGCCTTCCACAAAAAACAGGAGAAAAAAGAAAAGCCTCCCAAAATGTAGCCAGCAACATCCTGACCTCAGGAAGGCTGTATATTTACAGCATGCACACAGAGCAAATATCTAAAATCCCAAAATTTACCTGTATAGCTTTCTGCTGTTATCTCATCACCTTTAGCACAGACAGCCCCAGCACGGATAGTCAACACATAATTTCCCACTATATTCCTTCAGAAAGACTATGCTAATTAGTAGTTATTAATTATTTTGCCTGTAGCAACACCGCTGATAAATATTAACACATATATTTACTTAAAGCAGTTGCAGAGGGGTCTTTCTTTATAACTCCACATCTTGTGATTTCTGGGCTTTAGATCCATGTTGAAACATGCACATGACCACATGCTGGCTGCCAAATTCATTGTCATGTAGAGCATGTTTCAGTGATGGTCCTTTAAACAAAGTTAGCTGGAACTTTTTAAGGGCTTGCTGGTTAGCTTATTTATTACAAAGTTTTGTCAGCCAGCACAGTTAAGTCAATCAGTAACCAATAAAAGATTTAAGTTCTGAGATATAAACTGGTTGATTTATTGCTCACAAAGTTTTTTGGCTTCTCAACAGGAACTCATGAAAACATGTTGTTATGGTTACTTCAGAAACCGATACCTTTTTAATCTCGACTAATATACAGGAATTTGATAGAGGAACCTATGGTTCCCAGGTACCTATACAGCATTTTCTTTCATCTTTTTTTTTTTGCTATGCAAATATGTAGATGACCCAAAACTTGCTTTGTGTTGAAATCTGCACCGACTCCAAGTTTTGGTTTACTGTTGCCATCAGAAGAGTCAGATCACTTTGCACATGTCCCTGCCTTGTTTATAGTTTTTGCAGTTTTCAACAAAAATCTGTTTGATTTGACCTCGTTGTTTTAAAAGCAAAGGTTCCAGCCAAAGGACACTCTCAGCAGCAATGTTGTTGCATCACTATCTTCTCCAGCATGTAAATCCGAAAGAAGAAAATCACAATGTCAAACACAGTGAACATTGAATATAAACTCTCCTCTTGTCTTTTTTTTTTTTTAATCCTACTGAACGTGTTACCCAGCCTCACTTGGTGGTCATTCTGGTAAAAGTTATGCTAGTTTTTTTCCTCTAACTGTGGTCATGATCATCTGTATGCTGAGCATGCAGTTTAACATTGGCGCAGGCTGGCTGGAATATGCATTGCATATGATTTTCCAAAAGGCCAGTATGATTGGGGTCCCAGGTTCCAACAGAGCCACAGCCAAGTTTTCAAAAGCCATTATGGGCGCCACAACCTTACTGCTGTATGTTAGAGGATATTTTTTAGGCACCTGAAATTGCACTTAAGTTTTAAGACCTCACTGGGTTTTAGGGCCAGGACTGAAACTGAACCACAAGCACCTCTGTCCATCCTGCGTTCACCAATGAGGCCATCAATATCTCCAATATCTCAGTATCACTCTACTTTCCCTTCAAAAAACATCTCCCAAGCCATTTAGACACATGTGAAGTTACGTGTCAGTCCAAATCTTTAATCAAACTTGTGCTCAGGTTTGTACCAAAAATACAGGCTCTGCTCCCCAGCCCCTGCCTAGGCTTCATGGAGGGGCAGGTGGCGCTGGATTGCACGCACCACTCTGGATTCAGCCTACAAACCAGTTAACTGTGTCACTCGGCATATAGATTATCAAATAAATGATGGTCAAGTGTGAATTGCGAGGTTAAAGATACTCTCTATCAAGGCGTTCTGATGACATCATCATAAACCCAGAGGGCAAAGCTCAGCTAGTTTATGATGTCACCAGAAGGCTTCTCCGGATTGCTGCCATAGTTCATGGTCATTATTTTCTGTAACAGGAGGTGCATACTCACCTACATCCTCACAGGGCTCCGATCCACATTAGCCTTAATTTCATGTGTATATAGATTATTATTTTTTTTGCATATATATATTGCATGTGTCGTATGTGGATTTTACATATATATATAATAATAATAAAATGTGCATCTATATTTCATATATACATATAATTTGTGTGTGTGTATATACATATATATTATATATAAACCTATTCGCAGCCAGTGCTTGCCACCAGTGCACAAGCAGAGGAAGTGGGGCCAGTAGGCCAGGCTGGAAAAATGCACAGCAGGAGGACAGAGGATCTGGCCACCTCCCTGGGGATCTGGATCCCATGCAGGATGGATGCTTGCTCTTCTTTTTTTTTATTATTATATTATTACTATTATTATTATTTTGCACAGGAGGCACAGCTACAAAGGGTTTCCTAACCACTACAATCACTGAAGCTGGCAGCAGCCACAAGTCATTGATCTCTGGGAGATGCCGGAATTCCTGTACAAAGTGGCCATGCAAAGGCTTGTGCCTACTAGACATGGGCCAAAAAACCCTGGGATAGAAAATACAGCCGGGCCACAAAACAGGCAGTAAAAAAGCTTAAAAAGGAAGCCTCTGCCCTAGTCCCCTCTGCGGATTTAAAGATGGGGATCCCTCTGCCTCCAGCTCCTTCCTGGGGAATGCGGTTCACATTTATTTCGGAGGCAGGCAGGCAGGAAAGCTACATCATCTGGTGGCTTTGGCACAGCCAAAGCAGCACACCACAGCTGGATAGCTGATCTGTGTCTTTCGCCTCACTGAGAGGCCTACCACATGCTATGAAATGCTTTAATGTCCCTTTAACATGCTGTATAAATAATTTCCGTATCCATTCAGTGGTGCTCACATGTGGTCCTTTGAAAGAGTTAAGTAAAAATTACAGTACCAATATATCTTTGAGATGAAACAATGACATTTATAGGTCATTGTAATCCATGCATTAATTAATTTTATTCCCAGTCTTCCATATGATCCATACGATGACTCTTCAGTGCTAAGTTTGGCTGGTTTTAACAAAAAGATAAGTTTTAAAATGTGACTTGGAGGAAGTTTCTCAGTTGCTCAATATTTGAGCTAGCTCAGGAAGGGCAGGTAAATAAACTTGCATTCCCGTAACAGCCTACAAAGACCCTTTTTGGAGCAAAAGGAGAGTGAAAGAAGCTCGTTGATGTCCAGCCACTACTGCAAAACCCAGCCACAAGCTGGCTGGGGGCAAGAGATGCTCCCTCCATTTCTGCAGCTGGGGCTGAGGTGCGCCTGTACCTCCTCACCTTTGGGGAGGATGCAGACGGGCCTGCAACAGGCCATGCAGGAAGGCACAGGATGAGGAGGAGGAGAGCGGAGCCATGTGCAAGAGTTCCCTCCGCTCCCCCAGGAGGCAGAAAGTTCTGAGCTGCTGCTCCGGAGGAGAGGCAGCCTCTGCCCCAGTGCAGGTGGGATGCAGAGCCAGCGCGTGCTTTCTCACAAGGGGAATTACGTGAAAAAGTTAAAGGCTGGATTCCACCAGGACTTACTTTTTTCCACCTTCCTCCCTCCAATGTGTTGATAACACCCATCTCCAGCCGCATCCCCCGTAACACCTGTGTCGGTGTCTGAGCCCGTTCTCAGGGGCAGCCCCAGTCTTTTATATTTTACAGAGCTCCACAATGCAAACATGAAGAGAAGGAGGCCTTTCAGCCAGCAACGGTAACACGTTTCGTGATTTAGGGGTTTGTTCTATGAATGATATGAGAACCCTGATGTGATAATCTCCAATTAACAGTAAGGCATGCATAAATCCCACTATGCAGCAATGGCAGTAAATTAATATGTTGGGTTTTCCCTTCAGAAAAGTAGGTTACAAGTCCTACTGCAGAGGATGTAGGTACTAAGCAGGCATCTGATTGGCTCAGCTGTATCACTTCAAAAAACATTTACAGCTTCTTTACATGCCTAAAGCACTGTCTTATAAGCCAAAGGTCATTACTCTTCTACAATCGATAGGAAAGCAGCAACCCGATCACATGCTAAGACACCAGCAGGCCAAACAACACTCTAAAGAAGAGGTTTCAAGGCAGCATTTCCCTTGCAAACTGTGTGGTTCCTTGTTTCTGCATCCTGTAGCAAACCTGTTTGTTCAACAGCGTGAAGAGCATAGCCTGGCTTACAAGCTGGAGCACAGCCTGTGTGTAAACCAATGTAAGGGAATTTCTTTGCCGTCCTGTGAAAACCACTCTTGGGTAATCTGTTAATAATAATCCTCATGAAATTCCTTAAATGCTTGTGTAGAGATACAGAAAGAAATGTAGGTAGGGCTTCCTGAAGCAGCACATCAGGAAACGTTATAAATAGGGCTGGATCACTGAAGTGTAGGATGATGGACAATTGCTGTTAAGTAGTCTAAATCCATCAAAACCCAATCATGGTATAAATTTCATGGGTCTCTGTTGAACCATGTGAACAGCATTGGCGGTTTTAGTGAACACCTTAGTGGGACTTTCTGCCTTCGATCGATGCGAAACAGGCGCAGGGTATACGCTGCTGCTCAAGTAACTGCTCCGTTAATAGCAGAACAGCACAGTTGGAAAGCCAGTCCCGATATTTTCCATATGTTTAAAGATTTTTCTTGCCATTTTTACAACATCCATCCAACCCAACACATTTCATGTTCAGTTTAGTCTGTGTGTGTGTGCGTGCATGCACACAGGTATGTAGGGAAAAAAACATGAACTCACCCTCATCAACAAACGTATGCCACTTAATGCTACATGCAAAAGAATGGAAAGTGGAGTAATTTGGAGGCTATTTACCTTGCCAAGCTAGACATACAAAGGGCCATATCCTCAGTTAATATAAACTGGCTCTGAAGCCAATGAAACTGCCCCAGTTTAGACCAGCCGAAACATCCGACCCAGAGACTTGGAAGAGTGCGGCGTGTGATGAGATTGCTGGGAAAGATTGTTGAGCACTGACAGGAGATCTAGATACCTCAATTTCATTGAAAAATTAGTTGGAAAGTGGGTATCCAAGTACTCCTCCTAAGTAGGAAGAAATCTCTCTTCTGCTTTCCAGACGGAATGCCCATCCACGCCATGGATGTCCTGCCTCACTGGGAGAGAAGAAAAGCAGCAGTGTTGCTTAAATAACTCAAAGAACAAACTAATATTTAAATCATAATTTCAAATGCAGAAATTGGACAAAACCATACTCTGAAAGGGCTACCTCTGAGAGAGGCACTTGTCATGTTAGGTAAAAATATAACAAGTATCAGCAAAATACAGGGTTAGTCCATGCTCCTTCTCAGTTTCAGAGTTATTGCTTTATATTTCTACTTTCTTAACAAATTATTCCATTGACACTACAAAGCAAAGGACTGAGAGTGAAGGATAATACACAAGAGAGCCCCTAGGCTGTTACTTTGGATTATAAGTATCTAATTTCAGTCATTTAAAGTAAATTCAGTTTTGTCAAAGGCTCCAGTCCAACCTATAAAACTCAGGTCCGGTGAGCATGACAGCATGCCTTGGAGGAACAGGGCTCCAAAAAGGAAAATAAACAGCTTCATTCAACTCTGTCAAAGGCCTTTTTTCATCTAACCATAAAGTTAATACCAGCCTTCTTTGATTGTGTGTGCTGTAAGAGAGTGCGTAGTTTCAGTTACAAGTTGTGTCTTACACATCAACTTGTTTTGTGTGGGTTTTTACACACCAGCAGAGAAACTCCCATAACTGAGCCCAACAGAGCAGCCAAGACTGAGAAAGAGAGGGAAGATAAGTATTAAGAAAGCAATTTTTGTAAAGGATGCTTAACGACTGATTGCAACTGTGTGCCATTTGTACTTGCACATATCTATCACGCAGCCACCATGTCTGTGTGAAAAGAAAAAGAACAAACCAGGTCCAGCTCTCCTCTGCACTGGGGATAATTTGGGGTTAACCGTTTATTTCAGGGGACCGCTTTAAATCTCTTGCTGAATTTCTTTCTGAACTGCAATAAGTGGCCATCCATAGGCCCTGGATAACAATCAACGTACAAATTCCCTGATTTTTAGATGCAGAAACTGCAGCCTTGATGGAGTCCCCTTTTATTAAGGATTGTAGGACTCGGAGAGCTTTAATAAATCAGAGATTTCTGTACACTGAATTGCACAGTTCACCCTCCCTTACACTTATAAGGTCAGCTTGTTTTAGAAAGCAAATCTTTCACCAGATTTCTCTTTGCTTTGGTCTAAGAGGCATTCCCCAAGCCAAATTCGAAGTGCAGTATTTCAACATGGATACGCATGCTGAAAAACCTTAGGCTACATTTTCATTGCATCTGAAACTGGGACTCGAGCTAACTCTAGGGCTAGAGAACATGAAGAGCAAGGTCAGAGCCCTCCCTGGAAAGCTCAGCTTGGCTGGTCTGTATTTCAGCATTCCCAGTTTTGCAGGGGAGACAATATTGCTTATTGACATTGAATAACTTTTGCTTACTGCCTGCATAAAACTTGGTTCGTAAAGATAGTTTCAAGAAGTAAAAAGTATAGAATTGTTGTCATATTATTAATATTATTTTTCATCATTATTAATTTGTATTATTATTGTTGTTGCTGTTGAAAGGCTTTTCTAATTGTAACAACTGAATGATATTTAATCTTAAGAGCTGGCAAAGAAGGCCAAACAGCTCAAGCAAGACCACCTAAGCGTCTGCGTGCTAAAAGATCGCACTTCACTTGCTCAGACAATCACACGATTTAGCGGCATGGACTTGAAGAGCTTTGGAGGCCTCCAAAATGGAGCAGACATTTAGATGCATGATGAGAATTGCCATGGTTAGATGGGCTAAAAAAAGTTATTTTTTTTTTATACTGTGCATCAGCCGAGTGGTTGGGACTTTATAATGCAGAAGCCGCCGTGATTTTAATCAAGAAATGCACTGATAATCATTGACTATCAGCCCAACAATTTGCCTATCTAGGGGCTAGCATGGCTGAGAGAAGGAAAGCAGGTGGGGCAGGCTGCAGTGATGTAAGGCCATAAAAAGTCCATTTGATGCAGATTGGGGTCACGTCCATCACAAGGTTGCAGCCCATGCCGCTGAGGAGCTGGTTTTATGGCACCTTCCTCCGTCTCGCCTGCCTGCCCAGGGCTTTTCTGAGGGAGACGTTCGTTAGTACTGATGGGGTTGTGTCTAATCCTTTTTGGTCAGAGGTGAGCAGATGCATTGCCTGGCCAGTGACGAGGGCCAAGGACCTTGCTCTGCTCTAGTACAGAAGGTCCTTTGGCTGACTACATGTCTCCTCGCTTGGATGCTGAGAAAAGATTGCTAAAAATAAAAACCCCAGTCATTTCCCACTGTCTCTGTCCTCAGTTTCTTCATTGCGAGAGTTACCCAGCCCTCTTGCTGGGAAAAAACGGGGTGCATTTCGTGAGGGAAAGCAAGAGCCCCCAGCTGCAGGGTGCTGCTGAGGTCTCCCAGCACACACAGCCATGCTTTCCAGTTACAGCCAAGTGTCCAAGAGTTGCAACCCCCTGTTTTCTTCTGTGCCAGTTTTCTCTTTTCCCCCCCTAAAAAGAGACCAGTCTGAGCTGTAACTGCTCTGCCTCTTGCAGAGAAGGTGTGCCCCTGGCGTGAGAACTTTTTGCCAAGGAAAAGAGCCAACCCTCCACCACTTGCATTACATAAACAAGATAAGGTGTCCTTCCAGCCCAGCCCCTGGGGCTTGTGGCCGGGGCAGGGGGAAGGAAGCTGGGAGGGGAGCCACAGCGCGGCTGTCCCTGCCAGGCTTGGGAACAGGGAGGTTAAAAGGGCTCCTTCTTCCTCCCCGGCACAAAGATGTCTGCCTCGGCTGTTCCCACCATGTCTAGAAACTCGTTCTGACAATGGTTCTCAGCAAAGAGCGTGCTGCAGAGCCTCAAGCTGCCACCTCCATGGTTCTGGAGTGACCTTCCTGTGCTCCAAAATGAGCAATCGCTCCAAAATGAGCCATCGCTATCTACTCTTTCCTGGTGTAAATAGCATGCTTCTTGCTGAACACCCTCTACCTCAGCAGGCTCAGCACCTGGTGGCTCCTGTACTGATGGATGCTTATACCAGCCCTGTGGCTCTGCTTGGCAGAGATTTGGTAAAGCACCGTAGCCCTGTCCCCGGGCAAGCACCAAGTAGAAGATACATGGCAATGCTAGAAAAAGAGAGTTCTGTCATGAGCCTAAACTGCACATTTTGGGCACTCCCTGTCCACAGTCCCAAAGCTGAGCTAAAGACCACTGGCCAGATGAGGAAAGGAGATCCCGCACATCCTCCAGCTGCTGTGGGATGGTGCCCTGCACCAGATGAGCATGGTGGCACCAAAGGAGAGGTCAATCACCTCTCCAGCCACAGCTGCCAGGTTCACTAGAGACACAAGGACAGATGCTAAATGGAGCAGACCCCTTACCTTTTAATTTTGGCTCATACCCTGTTCTGGTATGGGTGAGGACACCGATTTGGGAGAAGAGCTGGTCACATTTTGGCAAAAGTCCCACAATAAGCTCTCACTGCCTTTCAGCATCATCTTATTGAAATACAAGTCCCGGCTCAGGTTCAGTGGCCAGGCAGCTCTTCAAACTCAGCAGAAAGCTAAATCTGGGTCCAAACTTGGGTTCTGTCTCCTCAGAATCTCTCTAGTTACTACCAAAGAGCATTAGCACAAGGAACAAACCGCTAACAAGTTCCAATAAAGACAACATTTTGTAAGAAGAGAAGGAGGTTAGCGGGAGGACTAATTTGCCAGGTAGGAGGTTTTAATGCCATCAGGGAAGATGTTGCTGATCCCTTCGTTAACAAGGCCCGTTGTTAATTCTGCTCTGGGCAAAGGGATTTTAAGGTAAGGCGGAAAAAAAGAGCCAGCCAGCCAGAAAAAGAGAATTTAGGTGAAGGTTTCTATTTCTGCTGTAGTCTGGGTAGGGTTCACAGCAAACAAATACAGAGTCTTATTCCCACGTGGGGACCCAAGGGCCTGTGGGAGCTCCCCAGCCCAGCTTCATTGCCACACATCACCAAAAAAAAACCCCGTGGGAAGTGGCTGAGATGAGAGGTGGAAATCCCACTCACAGGGGCCATTAGAGCAGCGTTTTAGGAGAAACCAGGCTGCCTTTTCATCACCAGCTTGATGCTCCCAGCATCCAGTGGTAGCAACTCAAATCTTGGGCAGCAACCCACTCAACAAGTCAGGGGATAAGAAAGCAAGCCACCAAGCATCTCCCATCAAAGGGGAAACTGAGGCACCCCAAGACGCTTTGCCCTCCCATCAGGCAGTATCGCCCACACCTGGCTCCTGCATCACCCCAAAGTGCCCTTGGAGGCTGAAATCCCCTTGACTTCTGGTTTAACTTGTGCTCAGACACGTTAGGTACCCTGCAAGGGTAGAGTGGCTGCATGGGTCTGAGTGATGATTAGCACATCAAAAGGCATTGAAAAGGGAAGTATGCTGTTGATGTACTCTCGTAAAAGACAGTGACAAACCGCAGGGGGTTTTTGTCCTTTATCTCCATCCAGGACACCGGTGGGGGGGGAAAGGGTTTTTTTCTTGAACACAGAAGGCTTTGCAGGGGATTTCCCAGGCTTGTGGAAAAAGCCTCTGGCTGAAGTTTCTGGTGTTGGGTGAGTTATCAGGAACCAAACAGCAGCTAGCTAAGTCCACCATGGTTAGAAGCTGGCCAACGCCAGGGATCACTGCACCTGCCTGCACGCGCTGCCCTCATGCCATCATCAGCAAATAGCTGAGCATTTTGGTAGCATAATATAGCTCTAAAAGACACTCTAGTTTCTATGAGTACTTGACTCGTGCTGGGCCCTACAACGACTTTCATCCCCAAAAAGTAAGCTTCTGAGATTGCAATCCCCATCTGAGCCTTGTTCTCCTCCACCCCCCTCCCATATGCACACTTGCCCAAGCACTCACTTTGATCTCAGCGCAACATGGACGTCGTTCAGGAAAAGTTATTGGGTGAGTCATTGGGCTGGGATCCGCCGTCAGCTCGTCCTCCTCCAGGTAGGCTGAGAAGCAAGCGGTGTAAAAGATACCCCAGGGGTTAAACTAGATTAGCCTCTCAAGAGCAAACCCCCTTATCACTCCAGGGTCTTCAGCATCTTCACCTGGGTTTGCCAGAAATGCCAAGCTGCAACTCAGCTGCTTGACCTCTGCATTAAAGAAAGAGTCTGGGAATTAAGTTGAAGGGGTTAAGCTGTATATAAACCTCTGCAGTATGGTGGATTTCAAAAAGCAGTCCTGTTGCTTAAAAATTTGCTTCTCCAAGCTAGACACAATAACTGGGAAGTGGGAGTGACAACCTAAACCTCATCTCGCTCTGCCAGCTGGCGAATTCCCCACAAGCGGTATCTATCCTTCCCTCCTGGAGAAGCAACCATCCCCCACAAACCCAAACAGCCAGAACTGCAGCAGAACCAGACCTGAAGTTGGGACTCGGAGAAGCAGATTCACTTCTACCTCTCGAGTGAACACAACACCTAATAAGGCAGTTTAAGCCTCCGTTCCCGCCAACTTTGATTGCTGTTTCTATGCATTTATTTTCTCTAGGCACCAGTCCTGCAGACCACCGTTCAGGCAACTGGTCTGTCGACACACGAGGTTTAACAACTCTGCCTTCACACCTTCAGAATTATCGTTATTGAGAAGGCACCGTCTCTGACAGAAGTTACAGCTCGCACAACATCTCAACATCTATTAGCATTGCTAAAGCTAGATCAGTTCCTACCTTTGCAAATGTTAAATGCACTGAGTTTACTTCTGTGAACTCCATCCGAGAGAGCAGGAAAAATATATTCAAATGTATGGTTGCTTGCGTTGAATGTCACGTACAGATAAGCAGAACCTACATCTTGTCTGGTTCTACCCTTGCAAACATGTTGCTGGAAAAAAAAAATTGGCTCCGGTGATTATACATTACCTAGAAATGGAAATAGATTAAGTAGACTATAATAAATACATGCCAGAAAAAAAAGAAAGAATGTGTGGGAATGCCTATACTTTATCTTAACATTTCTTAGTAAAATAACTTCCTTATGGTGTAATCAAAAATGGAAAGCCAGCACCTAACTAAATTAAGTGCCACAAACATTAATAATGGTTAAAATTACCGTTCAATTTATTTTTATATTGGATGATCTTCAAAGTTGTAGATTGAGAATTGCTGAAACCTTTCAGGGATTTGTTTCTTAAACCAGGATACCTCAGAGAAGCAAACATTAGCCTGAATTTTTTACATCTAAAAATCCTTACCGAAAGAGACGTATTTAAAAAAAAAAAAGAAGAAGAAAAACTTTAAAAGTTCCCTTGATAGTTACAGATGGTTTAATCTTTGGAACCTATTACGTGTTCATTTTCCCTTCAGCATTAATTACACATAATTACCACCACTTTACCCATACCCTTTCAAAAACGAAATCTGTTTACATTTTTCGCCTACGTTACATAAATGCACGATTTTTTCAACGCGGTCCTGGGAGAAGCGGGGCTCCTATTCACCCTCTGAAGGAGCAGGGGAGCCCGCACCCGGCAAAACGGTTTCACTTAAGTTCCTTTAACACAGCTTAATTACTGCTGGGCTCTGGAAGCAATCAGGTTGTCGCCCTCCGAAGCGCGGCGGACCGGGCGCGGCGGCGGCGGCAGCAGGCGGCGCGGCGGCGTTGCGCGCTGTTT
>Ga0065711_1005555_pt1 | contig 24958 bp, 14 predicted proteins | sample Hoacrofraction12_FD_59098 | JGI IMG/M metagenome (GOLD analysis project Ga0065711, IMG submission 59098) | Hoatzin crop microbial communities from Cojedes, Venezuela - Epithelial fraction 12 v2 (version 2) | ecosystem: Host-associated > Birds > Digestive system > Esophagus > Crop | place...
CTTTATTTAAATGCTATTTATAGTATGAAAGTGGTTCTTGCTTTCTGTGGTTATTTCAGACCATGATTTTGTCTTCTCTTTTTTTTTTTTCTCCATAAGCTCACTCTTTTAATGCTCGATATTATTCACCGTGCACTATGACCAGTTTTGGATTGTCCAGTATATGACAGACAGCCGAGAGAAACAAATTTGTTTAGACTTATAACAAAGTGAAGGGGAAAACCTACTGATGTTTACAACTACATAGAGAAGATTAAGTCCAGCGCTTCTCACAGATGCATAGCAGAAGCATGGGAGGCAATGGATACAAATTAGAACATGGGAAAATTTAACTCAGTCAAGGAAAAAAGCTTATTCAAAGTGAGGGCAGTTCGTCTTGGAACAGGGGCTAAAACAAGATTGTGCAAATATCTTGGAGACACTTGAAAACCCAACTGCGCAAAGCCCTGAGCAACTTGCCACAATCCACCCTACTACGAGCACAAGGTTAGACTACATGACATCCATAGGTCCCTTCCAACCTATAGGATTTTGATTCTGTGTTTCTAACTGGACTCCTTGAAAATGTTGCCATGCAACTAACTGAGCTTATTGAAAATGTTGCTATCCAACAGGAGAGTTGAAGTTGTAAGCCCTATATAAGAAGATTTTCAAGAAAGCAGTAATAAGAACTTGAGTATAAGTTAAAAAATACGAATCAGCTCAGTGAAGGCTTTTCTGTTGTTTGTTATGTTTTACTTGTATGTTTTACTTTTTTTAAAGGCTGAGATGCCTTCTTCAAGCTTCTTTTCAAAACTATTAAGTACAGACCTGATGAGGCTGGTACAGCATAAAAAAAGAAATACACTATTTTTTCTTCCTTTCTAGGATTTATATATAAACCATCCAAGTAAATAGAAGAACAATTTTCAATGAAATCATTGGTAACCCAAAGCCTTTTCAACATATGGTTTTTAAGTAGTAAAGTATTTAAGTTATTTTTAATTTTATTAAATCTTCTCTATAGTTTATGTAGTAAAGATTAGGGAACTCATCTTTGCAATATGAAATAATCTGACTTTAGAAGCTGATGCAAATTAAATTTAAAGCTTTTTATAGCTTTGTTTACTATTCATACATCAAGGCAAGAGTTCAGCAAGCAATCAACACATGAAATAAAGTGAAAGTACTAGAAGTAAATCATTTAAAGACTACTTAAGACAGCAAAAGCACCTTAGGAAGAAATTGGGAGTACCTCTGAAAATCTCAAAAATTACATCTTAAAAGTTAGAAAATTACCATATGATAAGGTCAAGAGTGGTAAAGTAGATAACACGTGTTTCATGAGAAGAGTGGTTAACGTGCAGCTGGGTTTTTAACAATTCTTTAAAGTTAAAGTATAAGATAAGGCGTAAGAATTCTTCTGACATTGAGGTGTGTAGTTATTTTCGAAATGTGACATAGTAATTGACATAAGTGTTGATGTGAGAGCTGATACACTATTTACTAGAATGAATCCCTGACTAAAAAGCTTGCATATAACAGTTTTACGATTCATTTTTTGCTCTAGAACTATAAATTACTGAGTTTCTGTAAAAGTCTGCATTATTCTATTTTCATTATAGATGTCTAATCTTTCATCATCTCCACTTAACAGCTTCTTCACCTTCATCTCTCTGCAAATAATACTTGGATTTCTACATAAACATGTATCTCAGATGGTTCATAGCACGCTCAACTGCCCCTGAAAAAAAAACTGAAAAGTATATGAAAAAGAGCTTATTTCTGCATTATTTGTGTCTCGAATGGTTTGCAACATGCATGTATTCACAAATAACACAGAATTTCTTCTCAAAACAAGTGACACGAAGTGTCAGGCTGTGGCCATTTACTTCTATCCAACGGCAGTTTGGCCAGCTGCTGACTCTCGATCCAAGACTGGGAAAGCTATGCAGGAAATCTAAATCAGAAGAAAGGAAGAGAGGGAAATAATTTAAAATATCATTTTGAATTTATAATTTTTTAATTATATTTCATCCCAGCAAACCAGAACATAGAGTTCTTGTTATTGCGGGAAAATGAATTGCTTGTAAGAATGGTTGCTGATGCCAAAGGAGATACAATGGAGTGGAAGGAAAGGACCCTGTTACTAGGAGTGTTAATCTATGGTGGGAATAGCGTAAAGGGTTTAGCAACAGCACAGCCTGTCTGGAAAGTACATCTAAGCAGCCTCCTCATCAGGTTGTATGAACTCACCTTCATTTTAGGGGAAGTCCTCTCCTTCTGCAAAACATCAGCAGTCTGATGTCTGTTGGCTGTCACCCTCCAAGAGTCAATATCTAAGGTAGCCTGAGTGGCACTAGAAATGCTGAAACAGTGAATTATCTAGGGTCATTTGCTGGGCCTATGCAGACCCATCCAAATTATACAACACCAAAATCACGTCTTCATTCTCAGTATAGGTCACCTGTTGCCTTCTATCCTTCTAGATAGCCACTATTTGAAAAACAGGAGATAAAAGTAGGTAAACACATGCACTGTCAGGCTTGTGCTGGGCAGTGAGCAAGCCACAACCTCTGCAAGAAACATACCTGCTCGTTTATAAGAAAGACGCTTAAAGCAAACAAAGCATGTAGCAACTATACCAAAATGTAATGAATCTCAGTATGAAGAAAAGAACTTTAAGGTATTGATTTATGCCATTCCTAAATTACCTATGTTTTGTATTACCTGGGACAATAAACCTTACATTTCCATTTATAATTTTATCCGGAAAAAGCCTCAAACCCTAATGATGTGTACAGTCACATTCCTGCCATTAAATTCTAGACACCAGTAAACTTTCACATCTGTGTTCACATTCCCCAATGCAAGATCATCACTCTCTTGCCACTGAACAAAATACTCCCATGTAATATCATTGACCATATAAAAATGTGGAGTGGCAAAAAGAGGAAACACTTTGCCTCATTTTCTCTTATGTGATTAATTGCCATGAAGCCCACACAAAGTTTGAAGAGAAAAGGAGCACAACGGGGGGGTAGTTTCTGCTCAAGATTTACAGTGGAATGGCAGTAAAAAGGTGTGCTGGAGAGCCGATATGCCTGTTAAATTACCTAATGCATTGAATGAGACAGAAGGAAAAATACTATTCAATTGTGTAATTAAGTATTGTAGAGCAGCACGTGCTGTTTTGCCAACAGCACCCCAAACTCCATTTCACCTACTTCGTTACTTCTTAGGCTGCTTCTGGCCAAGAAGAGAAAATAAAGAGAAGATTTAGAAGAAATTCAGTTCCTCCTCCTTTCCTAAATGGGACCGATGCTTCTCAGTACCTATCATTCAGAAGCAGCACATAAGGCAGGAGTGTTACTGATTGGCAAAACGACTTCAAAAGCATTGCTCACTTTTTAAGTGCTGCCCACACTCAGAGGAAGAGTGGTGACAGAGCACCAAGAAATTTAATCCCTAGATGGCACCGTTACTCTGTCTTCTTTAGTGTGGAAATCCTTCCTTTGTGTAGGAAGGAATCTTGTTGGTGGTTTTCCAGTGCAATTTCTTAATAGATCTGTGGCAAGCATCATGGGAATGAGTTCACTGTCCCTGCTGCTTTAGCTACATTTAGCTATTCAGTTCACTAACCCATGTACCACTCTCATCTTTTGCCCGGCTTGCCTGCGTGTTCTTTATTGCTGTGTTTGTCACAAAACCAGTGCACATCTGACAGCAATTTGCATTTTACAGAAATACTTTAGTATCACTGGCTGCAGACCAAAATGGAACTATCGTTTTCACAATTTGCTAATATTTAGAAATAAACATAGTTTTATAACCTAACATAAAGATGCTCTGAAGAACAAATTCTCCTGCAGCCCAGAAAGCAAAACAGATTCTTTCTAAGCATGATTTTTAATCTCACTTTGTGTGTGACTTTCTCCCAACCACTGCACTGCATTTCAGCACCACCTGCTGACACTCACAGAAATAGCAACAGAGAGAGAGTACCAGAAATTCATGGCTTCCTTTTCTACTTGCCATAAGTTTTCCTCTCATTGAAACATGGAGGAACAACCTTTTTTCCCGGGCAATGTTTAAAAAGTTTAATTTACAAGAAAAGCATACGAAATGGGCTGGTATTACTTCTAGCACAGCAGTTCTCCACTGCAGAAATGATGCCTCACTGGAATCATTTGGCTGCTGGACACAGAGCGGTGCGGGGGACTTGAACAGCAGACACAAACTCCAGAGTTGAAAGTTAAAGCAATAGGGATAAAGGCAGATGAGAAATGGAAGATAACTGTTTGAGTCAGGGTTAAGATTAAGAATAACAAAGAATCTTTCTTTTAGCAACAGTTGAGGCTGATGTTTATATACTTTGTAATTTTAAGCAGTATCAGATAAAATACATACTTCTGTATTTTACCACGCAACCGCATACGTATCAAAATACCCAACAGCAAACTAAAGGGGAGCACTGGCCATTACATTACAGCATAGGCTGTAAAATAGTATTGATTCTCAACAACTGTACAATAAATTCTAACCTTGCAGGGTCTATTGACAAATGTTAATGAAAGGTAACAAGAAAGCAGAACTGTGTGTAAGACGCTTAAAATCCAAAACACATTGTCATATAGCACCTTAACGTGATGAAGCTGTGAATTAGTGTAATACTTTTGATGTTGTGTTTATTCTGAAACCTCATCCAAATAATCACCCAATCACTAATCTGAATTTGTCCCCCTCCCCATTTTTGTATTTGAAAACAAAGCGGAAATTAAAAAAAAAACAACAAAAACATAACTCAGTTTTAGAATTTTACTGTAAGCATCATATACAGTAGTACCAATTACCTTAATGCACCACTGTACAAACATTATCTAAGGGGGGGTGGGGTGGTGTATGATTGTGTGTAGTTTTTGGTGGTGGGTTTTTTTGCGTGTGTTGTTTTTTGTTTGTTTTGGGGTTTTTTTTAATAGTGCAGAATTTTTCAGCCTTGCCTGCAGCTATTCATTCTCATCCTCCACAAGCTTTGTTACTCAGGGTTGTTTAAAACCAAAAGGGGCTTTTAGAAAACTTAGTCTGCATGGCATTTACAAACACAGTAATTTTTAAACTACAAAAAAGCACTAAATGTAAATTACATCTACACTGAACGTATAATGCTTGCCTGATATTCTTATGCCTTGAGGTTCAACAAGTCAGAAGCTGTTATATAATGTTTCAGAAAAACATTTCTAAGACTACCAACTAACTACCAGCAGTAACAGTACATGGCTTAATATCTGCAACCAATTTGCATCATTCAGCTAGCTTTTTCCTTATTAGAATGAGTCATAAAGCCTTGTATTTAAATGGAATAAAAAGTTTATACATTGCAGAACTTGGAAACAGAACTTTACAGGTTCTATTGCTCAGTAAATATAGATACACACTTGCTTCATTAATATTCTAAGAAAATACACAAGTTTTCAAAAAATAGTATTTCAACAATAATGCATGTATTTCTACCAGGTGCAGGGTCTTCCCCCCTGCCCCTTAAGGTAAATTTCAAGTTGTATCATAGGTTTTCGAAAAGAAGAGACACCATTTTTTAAGGTTATGAAAGTGTCCACAGAAAGCTGTGACACAGGCAAGATCGCTCTTTGAACAAGTATTTGCAACACCGAGGAAGAATGTCCAAAAGGAAAAGCAACTGCAAAGCCAGCTACAGTAATAAATGGGAGAAATGCTTCTCGTACTGTACCTCTGGTGTGTCGGTGCTACGCCAAGCAAACAAACACCTGACATTCAAAACAGAAAATAAATCTAAGTGGTTACAGAGCACATATGGAGGCATTTACTGTGCAAAGAAATGAAGTTTGATCTTAAGTGCTTATTACTATGCCTTAATGAACATGAAGGTCTAGGCATTGCTTTTTTAATTTAAGAATTAATTTTAAGGAATGGAGGATTAGTAAGCAACAAGAAGTATTCATCCCAAGTCAATTAAGACAGGTTTGATTATTTTTGAATCTGAAATTCTCTGAAAAATACTGCATGTCCAGATATACCAACTAGTTTCCTTTAGTGTAACAGTATGCACATTCTTTCTTCTACAAATCGATCAGAGATAAGAAGTTATATTTATTTGGGCAATTTTCAGATTAATTCCTCATTTTCTGAGGATGAGACAATAACTTTGTTCGCCAGATCAACTACTTCAATACATTTGTAGACTTGAAATTAATTTGGTTTTATTGCTATGTTTTATTTACTATTCCTCAACTTGTCACATGCTATATTGAATTTGCAAGCTACTTTTGTAATTTAGATTCCTTTTATGCATGGAAAACTGTCTTGGTGTATACATTGACTTAGAGACTTGCATTAATTTTGCCGAGTTGTAACCACTGAAAAGCAGAAACATGATCAGAGCAAAATAATACATGATCATATCTTTTCTGTTGTTTTTAAAGCCCCTCAAGTAATTATTGTTTTTGCTTGGAGATGAAAAAAAAAAAACAAAGAGGAGTGAAAATCTGAAAGGGTAGTAAAAAATAAAGCATTTTTAAAAAGCTGAACTACACTGGCAATGCTAGAAAAGCATGGTCTCTGTCCCTCATCTAGGTTCTGAGATTAAGCTTCAGCTAATTACATTAGACATTAAGTCTCAATATATTCTCTTGTAAACACTGTTTGATATAGAATACTGATCAAATGAAAAAATAACACCTTCACCCATCACACAGAGTATACAACACTAAGAATGAAAAAGAAGTCAAGGACAAAGGAAGAACAGACAGACAAATGCCTCAACAAGTCAGGGTGAGACAGACATATACACACACACTCACATCCCTGTTCCGTACCAAGCCGGACGGTCAGCTGGATGATTCTGGGACATGTCGGGCCTATTGCCTGAGCACAGCAGTGCCTTTTCCCACAGCCGTATTTCATACAGCTTTCCTGCTCCTAGAGTGAGTCATATAGACTTGATGGCTCGGAGAGACTGGATACAATGGTTTTCAGTGGGTTTGCACATTGTAATGCAATAACACCCTACTTCTCAACACCAGGTAATAGCATTAGGTGGGGAACTACATTTCTTACAACACCTGAAGATTTCCAACTGCTCTACAGAGACTGTATTGCAGTAGGACCGATAGATTCAGCAAGGATTTTTACTCAGGCAACGCTGCGTGATCTGATATTATTAATGCTTCATTTCCCAAGCTCCTCTTCTCTGTATTCCCTTCCCACATCACCTCTGAAAGCATATCCCTGTTCATAATTAGGGTAGGCATAGGGCTGCGCTGACACAGCTGTCTGGGCTTGGTTCTGGGATACAGTTTATATCTGAACAAATACTTCTCACGCTGCTTCTACCCTTAACCACACACCCACAGTCTGTAACTACTGATTTAATGTTAACTTGTTTCATATAAATTCTGCTCACACAGGACATTCTAGGCTATGCTATTATATAAATCAGAATATAACTTTTGTTTGGTTGCTGCTGGAGTTCAAACTGAAGGGGTGTTGCGAGAAAAGACAGACTTTTTCCTTCAGAAGTTCCCACCATGCAGAAGATCTTAGAAAAAGAGAGAATGCTTCCCTGTAGTAAGTTAAAAAAATGTAACTCCAAAGTTATTATGAAAGGAGGAAGAGCTGTTTTCTTTTCATATATTATCCCTAGGAAATAAAAGAGCACACAGGTTTAAATAAATTCTACCAGAGCTCCTCCTAGGACAACTGAGACATAAATACAAATTATGGTTACTAATTTGATGCCACACAGTATTAGTGAAGCTTTTTAGCCTGGATACTAACATGCCAGGTGTGGTCCAGAGACCTGGGAGCTCTGCAGGCTGCAGAGCACTCTCGAGGCTTCCCTGGGCTATCATGGGCGCACGCTGCCGGCTGTGGACAAACCCGTGGCACTGAAAGCACCCCTCCTAGGCACAGCGTTCTGCTTGGCTGTATCGAAACAAACAACTGAAAACATAAGAAAGGATCTAGAGACTGATGGAGGAAAACAATAAAGTCATTTAAAGTTTCCTGCATTTTAAAAAAATTGCTGAAATTTTGTTCTGGATTTCACAGCATTTTGCAAGATGATTTATAAATCTCAATGTGTAGGCTGCCACCAAGTCTGTCAGCTCTTTTATTTCAGGAACCAGCGTATAACTCATATGATCCTTTAAAACCCCCATAGTACCTTCCCATTTCGTCTCCATCTCTGCTCCGCTCTGTTTAACACAAAATTTATTTTTTGCCACCACAGCAACACATTTTATGGCAATACTACGGTAATCCAAATAGTAACACACAATCTACCAATCAAAGTAAGTGAAAATAATTAGAACCACCTCCATCATGTGGAAAATAATCTGCTTGGTACCACTGAGCATTTGGAGTTCATTCTCATTCAAATATGCTCTTCTTGGAGACTAATCTCTTAATCAGGCAAATCACAACTGCTGTGAAATACAGCTAGTGGAATAGAAGCTAACAAATCCTTCATGTATTTTTACTGATATTCTACTTGAGTGATTTAAAATAGCATGCAAAATATACGATTGTTAAAGATCTGTTACAATCTAAAAAGGATTTAGCTCTATCCTTAAACAATATTTCAAAAATGTAGCAAAAGCAAACAAATAAATCAGCTTCCTAAAGTTAAAAGTTGAGAAGAGAATGACATTGACTTGCTTGGGCAGAAGATTAAAAACAGGCCACACAAAAGCACTACTGTGCTGGAGGAATCAACTCCACCATTTTTTAAGCATTTAATTTTTTTATGATTGCCAGGAAAAAGCTAGTACTTTGAGGTATCCGTCCTCAGGATGAAAATTACCCCTACATAGTCTTTTCACTACATAAGAAAAAAAACCTGGACTTGAATGTAGTGCCTAACCCACTACCCACACTATATGTACATTAAAGTCTCTCTGTATCATTTCTCTTCTCCACACATAGATAACTATAGAAGCAAACCCAGTTTCCGTATATCCCTGTGAGACAACTCATTTATTGTGGAATAACACTATGCTCTTTTGATGTAACTGGAACGTTTTGCTTGCTGAATTCAGCAACAACGCACCCTTTGTTTTATTTTCTCCCATTGTAACCACATTACTTCCCTGAGCTTTGCGAGGAGCTTTCCGCTGGCTAGAGAGGACTGACAAACACAGCTTCCTCCACGGAGTATTCACACTGCCCTGAGCCAAATAAAAATGAGAACTGATTGAGATCAATGCAGCTTAATCGACAATTTGAGTAACTCAAGTTTTGCTTCTGTTCCCTAATCATAACAAAACTGTTCAATTTCTGCTAAGATCCAGAAAAATTTATTTTAGAAAACACTCTTAGAAGTACCTATTTACATCCTAATCTTTACCAGAAAGAGCTGGCAAAGAAAGAATACTAGAGGGTGAAGAGAGGCAGGGAAGGAAGAAAGAAAAAGGAAAAAATATTAAAGAAAACATATGACCACATACAGCTTAACTTGGGCATTTTATTATACAATTGTTATTACTGTTAAAAATGTTTAAATCAAAACTGCTTAAATTCGATCCATAAATTTCAAATGACTAGTGAATGTCAGGCTAACAATCTATGCTGATGCTCATTAGATATTTAAAATTGTTCTTTCTCACTGCTAGCAATATTTTACCCTTTTATCCTATCCAAATAAACCTGGACAGTATATTAAGTTTTATCTGTGAATACTGTTATGATATCCATCAAACTTTAAAATCCTTCTCTGTTAAAAGCAGCCCCTAAGGACTTCAAAATATTCCAAATGTAGCATTTAGAATCTAAAGTTCCATGTAAATGCCAAGAAATTTGATATAACTTAAGAAAATTATTCTACTTTTCAATGCATGTTTGCCTAGGGGAACACACTGGATGGGGAATTAAAGAAGATTTTTTTTTTTTCATTTAATATATTTTTTCAGTAAATAATACATGCTCGAGTATTTTCCCTCTCCTTTCCTTTCTAGACGTATAGACTCGTACCTTGTGGGAATCAAATTTCTATCGAGTAATACTTTCTCAAGTTAATTTTTAAAAACTTCTTCTTGTTTAATTCTATAGGGGAACCATTTTCGTGATTATATTTAAACAGCCAAACCTACTCACACACAGTGAAATAAGGAAATAGTTTCATTAATGCTAAGGGTCATTAAAACTGAAGATGACTACAGCATAATTCAGTACGGAAAGTCAAGACATTCCTTTTTTTATCTAAGATTTAATTTTACATATAACCCTTTACTATAGTACTATGTAAAGCTACCAGTTTCTCCAAAAGCAAACCATGAACTCTGCTTTTTGTATTGTAGATCCTCTTTTCTCAAGGAGTTGTACATGAGTCACTGAAGGTTTACATCGATTTAGGGAATTCTCTGACCCATCCAGCTACAATGCCAACCATCCAGTAATGAGCCTTGGAACAAAGTGGGAATGTAGGCAATCAACAGCCACACGAGAGGCTCAGCTTAGTAAAAATCTGATAAACAATTCCTTGCTAAACATCCATGAGCAAGAAAAACTGATAGAAGTAATCATTTATCAGCACACAAATCCAATTAACTATTACCAAACTTCTTTTGGTGTCTGGTTACCACTCCACAGACAAACACAATCTGGACAGTAAAAAGCACAACACTAATACATCTAGACAAAGTATGTGTTATCACAAACAGATCTGACATACAAAACACTTTAAAATTCCTGGAATACTTGCGGATACATAGAGGAATACTACCTTTGACTAGCTGTCCAAGAACGGAAGACAGAGGAAGGCTGTTGGGTTGTTTGGTTTGTGGTGTGGGTTTTAGTTTTTGTGGTTTGTTGTTTTATTTTTTTAAATATGCTTTTAAAAATATGAGGCATCTCTAAAATTTTCATAGGGTTTTGTCTTTTTAAACACTTGAAAGATGCTGGGAGTTGCAAAGAGTAGGTTCTAAGGAATGTAATGAAATGAGCCACTCTAGAAGGTACAGGAGATTGTAATGTACAGTCATCACTTTTTCAAGTACTATTAGAAGTGTGAATTACATTCTGGCTCTGTACAATGGTGTTCCAAGTATTTTATATGCAGGTGCTGCGTGTCCAAAGTTTAATGAAAACATGTTCTTGTCCAATTACTAGTTCTCCAAAGTGAGTAATTTATCAAAATGATATTAAAAATATTTTAATAAGTGTGATTTGTAGTACATGATTGTTCTTGGAGATGTTAAGACTCTGCATACTTTTGGAGAATTCAAGTAAGCTTACTAATGTTAAATTATTTCTCACTTCAGGACATTTTGTTTCTGAACAAAAACGTTTACAAGTACCACAACAAAAGCATAGCTGAGAAAACCTCATGAGGCATCAGCTGTCGGACTTCAATAAAATATGCAAGAACTGCATGCACAGATTTGACATAAGCTATTTGCTTAATTCAGTATTTTCTAAAAATTCCCTTCTGCATAATTTCTGAACAAAGTACAAAGTTCACAGAAACAAGCCTTTGCAGGATCTAACAGCAGCTATCTGTACTTCTACGGTCATATTTAGAGCAGATGCTGAGACAGAAGTCAACAGTTCCATCTCCTAATTTAGGATGAACGCATTTCAAACAATCCTTTTTACTTCTATGTGTGACAGTAATCTCCAGGACAGTGACTTTTTGGAGCTTTCTGATTTTTTAGTTGTTGCAACCCGATTAGAACCATTAACTGCTTCTTTATATTCAATAAGTCAGCATGCCACTCACTCTTGTTTTTCTGCTATATTTTAGTGTCTTCAAAATCTGATATGAGATACTTTACCCACTGCACCTCATTACATTTCTGTGATTAAACTTCTGTGTAAAATACTTCAACGCTGCTTACATCTTTACAAATCAGTGCATTTTCTATACTAACACTTTGTAAATGGTTATTAATTTTTCATCCAGTTTTGTGCAACTTATTTTAAAAACCATGCAGTACACACAGTGATTTTTCCCTCCTTTCGCTCTGAAATTAATAGAATCTTACTATTCTTAGAAATGGATTATGAAATAAGATTTTCTGTATTTCAGCAATCATCTCTGCTCAAATAATTGACTTGTGATAACACAAGCTCAAATAGAAAGGCTCAGCTGTTCAGCACATTGTATCTATTTATGCTGTTTATTAGGCCTATTTAGGCTTATTTTATTTACGTTTATTTTGTCCACCTATTTAGGAAGACAGAAAAATATCACAATTTAAATTGGATATTCTGCTTTTCTTTTAGCATGTATAAATCAGTAAAGTATTACTAAATTGCAGAGGCTTTTTCAATTTTTCTATCATTCCCAGGTGCTATTACATATTGGAAAAGTACTAGATTAAAAATTTTCCAATTTGCAGTTCCAGACTCTCTAATATTTTTTGGCTTATTGCATTTGCACAGAAGCAATATGTATTTGCAATTTCATATTGTCTGTAGTTAAACCTTCTTGAAACTTGTGCTTAGTCAGTAACCATAAAAAATTAGTTTTACAGTAACCTAACTATAATGGTGTATGTATAATTTGGCCCCTTGTGGCTGGTTATAAACTTGAGAATTCAAAGACTTTTGTATCAGCACTGAGCTCACTTCAGTCATGCAGATGAGCACTCAACAGTTTGAGTTCAAGCACTACAAGCGATAAATACAATTTAAATATGCACGTGTCTCCCTGTGTGGATATCTACGCAGATAGACACAATATTCTTTTCTATGATACAATTTTCTCTTTTAAACGTGTATTCTTACTGTTTCATTAAACATAAGTGCAAAGAAGCATTAACAAACAGGTAAGTTCAAGTGCTCGTATGCTGGGAAGTACCAGGTATAAGAGCAAATTAGGTCACATAATTTCTCCCTCCCACCCGTAGCTGTTTTATTTTTGAAAAACAAGAAAAAAAAATCACTGAAACTGAGCTCCTTGCTGATTATTTCGCAGACAAGACACTACAGTCTTGTCATTCCATTGTTCCTGTGTGCGAAACGTTGAGTCACAAATCATCACTTGAAAGTTACGCGATTCCCATATTTTCCCACACTTGTCGCAGTGTAATTTGACAACCTATTCTAACCTTTGTAATGAATCCCTCATCTGGATTAGCCACCAAAACAGACCCTTCTGGCTGCACATATTTCCTATCAAATTTTCTCTCAACTCTTGCATAAAGCAATTCAAGTTCTTGATTTTGACAAGGGCTAAAAAAACCTACTGAGATCTTGAACACACCCAGCATAAAAGCATTGTACCAAATCCTTAACGGACACAATGTGGATTAACCTTTTTTTCAGGTAAATACAGCTGCGTGGGGCTGACCACATGCCCTGATGGAATGAATGATTCTGAACGGGTCTGTTGAAGAGTGCTTGCACAAACTACTCAGCAGCAGGATTGACAAGTAATGCAGCTACAAGAAGTTTCCAGCCCCATCGCTGTCCCAGCAGCATGCCTACGGAACATGTTCAAACCATGATTCTCTTTCCCAAGGCTTAGATCAACAGCATGGCCAGACACACAACCTGGCACCAACCCCAGCACTGTGCTAACTTGGAAGTACCTACTAAATCACAGTGACAAGAGACAGCCACAGAGAGTCATCAAATTTTTTAAATGTGTAAAATCAGCAATTTTCCTTAGCTACTTTCTCAGAAATGACTAAGCTATTCTTCTCCACTCACACAAACAAATAAGATCAAAATCAACCTTTACCTGACATCAAGTAGAGCAAGTTTTCAGTCCAGCCACCTACACTTCAATAAACTTTAAGATCTAGGATGCTATCCAAAAAGAGTTACAAAGTTTCACTTAGATGCAACTACTTTAATGTTAATAGAAAGAAATGCTTAATCTTAAATATCTTATCAGACATCAAGCATCTTAACTACATTAAAGTCCAAAAAAGGTACACAAGTTTTAATGAACTTTGTAATTCAAAGTGACAGTCTTTCACGTTTGGCAGCATTTTTTTTTTAAAGGTTTAACATATATAAGTTCTATCCCATTTTATCATTTGATATGTCAGAAGATTATCTCTATGAACTTGTTTTAGATTTAAAAGTTTAAGAGAAAAGCTGAAAATAAAATTGTATCAAAATATAATCTTACTCAAAGTAAGGAAAAAATAATCAGGCCATGCTTCATGTGTTTCTTAAAAAGTACCTTTTTAATCATAGCACAGTGATCCTGAATAGGATTCTAGTAAAGGATAAGGTTAACATGGCTAGAGAATGTAATGAACAAAGATCAAATTCACAGCACTAATAAAAAAAATAAGTGAACTAAAACAACAGTTACCTCCACAGTCCTTTACTAAATGATATCCTAATGAGGAGATTTTCGCCTCCTAAGTGAAAAACTTACTTTCTTTTTTAAAAAGAATTATAAAATTTATTTCTATTTTTTTTAAGTTCTGTTGAACACTCTAGCCACTACAGCAAAAAGAACTTTTTTTTATACTTAAGGAAGGATTATCAAACTAGGTCCTAAAAAAACCTAAGAAATATATTCAGCCAATCTTAAAAACACATTTTAGAAAGCAAAATAAGTCATTTTTTCCTCTATGTGAAATACTGCTGTGCATACTGAAACAAGCTATAAGTTTCAAAGAGATGCAGAAAAGATAAATTTCCTTATTAAAACATGTTAAATTCAGATTGGCTATTTTTATGCTACTTTTATATATTCCTGAAAATAACTCTGCTAACACACGTTCCTTGAATCCTGCACTGATATAGAGGAACAGTATTACATTCTGCGCTTTCCCTGCTGGGGGCAATATGACTCTACTTGTCTTCAAGGAATGACCAGAAATTACACAGAAGTGAAAAAACTCAAAGCATTTGAAAATACTCGACTGAGTCTCTGAAGTAGAATGGGGGCGTTGGCACCAAAAACGTCTTAATGAAGCTTATCAGGAACTGTAAATGTAAAGAATCACTTCAAGTGTCTAGAGAAGGCCGAGTAGATGCTTTCATGTTTTTTTTTTTATTGTTACTTGTGTCACAGAAGGAATAAAAAAGAAAAAATCACCACTCTAATCAGTTAAACAGTCAAGGATTATGCACATGAGCTATAATTTATATTTAACAGTGTCACAGTCTCACAAAATAATAATAATGTATGTCCTCCAAATCCTTTGCAAAAATGATTTTTTGTGAACTTGTGAAAATGTGTTGATAAAAAGAAAAAGGTTAAAGTAAGGAGTAGATAAATAAGAACTAACACGAATATGCATGTCAGATCAAAAATAGGCATTAAAAAATCTTCAAGCCACATTAGTAATCACCAGACTTATCATTTATTAGTATTTTTTGCTTAAATATTTGGTTGTCAAGTCAAGATTTACTTATTCAAATACATTCAAATAAGTGCTTTTCACTTACTAAACAAGTTACAATCAGAAGTGCCACCCTACTGAAAGATATAACTAAACACCTAACTAAATAGATTTCACTAGATGCAATTAGGATACACTTTTTAATTCAGCCCTTTGATTTTTATTTTCTTGTTTATTATGAATTATGTTTACATATATACATCTAACAACTAGAAGATATGGATACCATTCCATTTACCATGCATCATCTGCTTCAAAAGTGGGCAAATCTGGGTTTTATGGGTTTTTTTTTTTCCTCCTGTCTGCAGGTGCTTATAAAATTTGCCAAACTTTAATCTTTCATCTTGAAGTTTTGTATGCTACTATCAGCCTTCACACATTTCTGAACAAAATAAAGATTACTCCAGCCTATTTCCAGAAATATTTAGCTGTGGGGAGGAGACCAATAGCTTATTATTTAAATATAGTGATTAAGCAGTCTTTTAAAAGGACTGTGGGGTGTCTACTTGCTTTTCAATTAGACATATTTGCTTGAACTCCATACAAAACTGAAAATTGGAAGAAAAAATTAAATGAAAACCCATCTTCCTGTGAAGTCCCTGAAAAAACCTCAAGTTCCACATTCAAAGAAGTAATTGATCATTTCTCCAAACACTATCTGTACTAAGCTTGCTGCTACTCAGTCATAAACGCTATGTAAAACTGTTCTTAGTTTTATTGTGTTCCAAATATCTGGTGAATTGAGAGGGAGTATGAAGACCAATATACCCAGGATATAGACCTGAACTGATTTTTACGTCTACTTGCAGAGTAATTTTGATCCTCCCCTCGCCAAACACAACAGACTGGCGTTTTATTGTCTATGCAGGGCTGACAGAATAGCACGATGTGTCTGAAAAGGTGTTTACACCGCAACACCATATTTCATTTGTACCAGGGACACACAAACCTTGACAACAGCATATTAGGATTGTAGCCTTAAAGTGAATAGTGACCACACGCTTAGAGACAGTTTACCCCAATACTCAGGGTGAATGAAATCATTGCTTCTTAGTAAGCTAGTCCTGCCAGGGAAGATTACCAGAAATGAAGTGCTCTGCCTGTAGAAAGCAACAGGGAGCAGACACTTTCTGTCATTTCCAGACACAGACTGCAAGTGGCATTTGACTCTTTGGAGGAGTTGCTTTTGATTAACTCTTGATACCTTGTGTAATGTCACCTCCTTAAAGTTTTGAATAATTTTTTCGTAAAACTAAATGATACCACTGAACAATTTTAAAGCAAATTACTGTACGGTTTGGATGAGGAAAACAAGAGCATACTTCAGCCCATGATACGGAAAGAGTAGCACCTCAATTGCCTCCTCCCATCTCTTCTCCCAGCAACACAAGCTTGCCTTGTGATAGATCCACTGGAATCTTGTTTGAACTGATTTCAGCTCCCTGAAGGCTTGTAAATACATAACAAATGTGCACTTTGATATTGCCAAGAAAAGATGGTGTTGTCTCTCTTCCTGTTCCCATCTTGCTATTCCTTTCTTCCTTCTTTGCCATACCTAACTGTGAAATTATTAGTAAAATTAAAGTTTCCATCTGAAAACTAAAGTTTATATGAAAAACATAGCATTGTTTGTCCATTGAGGAAAAGCATAAAATCAGAAAGAGCTCTGAGGATGGGACACATCTGCAGCAGGCATGCGAGGAATCCACTAACACAGCAACTCCCTGCAACATACCATAGAGGATGGAGCGGAGATTCCGTGGCCATACTCCATGATGATAAAGTGGGAAGAGATGGTCCTCCAGAACTGAGAAGCAGCTCATCTGGCCCCCTGAGCAAACAGGTTTTTGAAACCTTGCCAAAGTGCTATCCTTTTGTGAACCTTGCTTGTTTTAATATTATTTTAATACCAAAACACACCTCCATCCCGAAGGCTACCCGCCTCCGAGGTGTGACCACTCCTCCTCGAGTCTGCGCTCTCGATTTTTTATAAACTATACCTTTAAACGTGAAGCGAGAGAATTTTACACCAATCATGATAAAAGGTGTGTATGACTACAGTCCACCTTAAGTGTACCAAGGATATAAAAATAGCCAGGGAAACAGGGGATTTTTGGAGAAGAAGATAACACTGTGAGCAAGTCAAGGGAAACTCCACCTCAGACTGCCTCTGACTACTGGAATCGGCCGACGGGCTGAGCCTTCCTTCTCCCCCCTTGGGATGCCTTGGGTGAGACTTAGACTAAATGCTTTTCTCAGGAATCTTAGAAATCTCTCTAGAGAGTTACTCCCTAATGTTTATAGCCAGGTTGTATTATTTATAACCTTTTCACGCATTGTATACTTAATAACATCATATCTGCATGTGCTTTCTTGCAGACAGTCACTTTCACCGGCAATTCAAAAAACCTGTATATCTGTTGCACAAATAAAACTGCACTGTTTAAGCAGCCAGTTGTCACAGTTTCCCACTGAATGGGACCAGACCCTAAGCGCGGCCGTGTGAGTTCATGAGCACGACTGGACTGAAGGTGCAGACCGCTATTAGTGTATCCAGAATCGTGGTAGTTTAATATACATATTAAATATGACTGGACTGGTAGTGGCAAATTGGATATCACTCAGAATTTAAACCTAGCCGCACCTAGCCTCCCACTTCGGTGAGGAGAGTTAGAACGCAAGGAGGTTTATTTTCTGCCAAATTCCTCCATCCCTTATAACGCAACACTAACCTCGTTCCACTCCCTGTGCCTTTTGTAGCACTGACTGTATCTCTTCAATGAGCTCATTTCACTCAGTGGAATAGCTCAAAAACTTCCCCAGACTACACGCAGTTGTAGGCAGTACTAGTGAGTTATTTTGATGATTTTCCAAAGACAGCCCAGAAGGGAAGAGGTAAGAGTACAGCCTCAAACGAAGATGGCAGAGGTAAGGGAGGAAGAGGAATTCTTCTCCATCTTTTGGGAAGTAGTTGCTAGAACATACATTTTTGAAAACATTTTCCGACACAGAAAGATAAAACCTCTCAACTAATTATTTCAGCTCAGATGCAAGATGAAAGCTAAAGGACCAATGACGGCCTGTAGAGAACTCCAGCATCTCCTCTTTCCATGGACCGACATTTCTAGTCAACATTGTTGCTTAAGGCTCTGAAGTGAACAGAAACATCTTCTCTATTACATTAACATCTCAAGGTACCTTGTTAAACATTCCAGTGGCTTTCTACGAGAAAACCTGCGTATCTGGGGTTCATTCCCTTACACTTCCTGACAGAGAGATAGCAACATAAAATCAGGAACATCCATGAAGATTTACAGAAGTGAGATAACTGTCAGCTGAGACCTTGAAGATTTCAGTCTTCAGAATACTCTGGCGACTTATAAACATTAAATAATAAGGCCCACTGGAGAGTTAAATTAACTGCTAGCATAACTCAGTCATTTATTTCTATGCAACCAGAACCTTGTTGTCTCCTTGCCTACGTCCCCAAAACACCTCCAGACCCTTAGAAGCTTACTGTTATAGTAACAGTAAGGCTCATTACATTATTTCATTTGAATGAAAGAAATATTATGCACAGTTATGTCTTTTTTTTGTCTTTTTGACAAAAGAATGCATGGATTTCTGTATCAAAAAAGACTAGCTGATTGAGAGCCTATTAGAAAACTGAAAGGAAGTTTATTCAAAGGCCCCTTGTAAGGTGACAAGAATCCTTGCAGCTGCCTTACATATTACATAACTTTTACATAAAAGAAAGTTTCAAAGTGACCAAATAGCTCTACGGAAGAAAAATGGCTAGACTTAATTAAGTTGCAAGAAAAAAGAAAAATTAATCTGTAAATGCAGATAGTATATAAAATTGAGAGACAGAATGATGACTTGGGCCTCAGGGCACATCATGGTAAAAAAAAAAAAAATATATCTAAAATGTCTCCACTGCTGAAAGTCTTGTTCTGCCCCCTTTTTCACCTACTCTTGCTGCTATCCTTACAGTTCAGTCTGCTCACTGGTATTTGGGTAATTAAATCTCTAAGTCTTCTTCCTCCTGAGCATAACACATAGTGGGAAGAAAAAAAAAATCATTTAGTTCTCTGCTGTGGAGGTATCCACATGTTCTGGATGGTAGCAGCTGACATGGCAGGGATGTGAGTGTAAAGAGCATATGAAAGGAACATCCAGAACTGCCTATGAGCGCATTTGCCCCAAAATGGTAATGCTAGAGAAGACAACAACCCTTGGTCAGATTAAACACTAACCAGGAGATTAGCACGAGGTTTCAAAGAGTCTTCTCAGAAAAAGTATAAACGAGTAATTAGTATTTATAATAGTAGGGACGAAAATAACAGAGTAGAGGACAAAGCCTTATTTCAACCCTGTCAAAGCCAGAAATTGCTGATCTTGCCACCTCTCCTTAGGTGCACCTTCCCCACCAGGCACTGGGGACAGCTGGAGTGACAACATACAGTGCAATGAGCATGGGGACATACACCCCCATGGTCTGTATGTGTGAAGGTTTGGTGTTTTCTCACCAGCATGTGGAGCACAAGGGCAGCAGACGTGCACAGAAAGCACTCACAGCTCCAATGTGAGGCATGTGTAAACAGGGGAAACCTCAATCCCAGAAAAGGGGGTGTGTTTGTGACCCACACCTCCTGCAAGGGAAGGAGATGCACGCCACTCTGGAGGTGGTTTGTGAAGTTGCATCTCAGTGGGATTATGAACTGCTTCAATCCTAATTTGATGAAAACCATGTGAACTGAGAAATTTTGGTTTTTGGGGAGAGGATCAGTGGTGGCAGGACACTGGGGTTGGGCTTGGTTTTGTTTATGTTTTTTTTCCCCTGCAACATGCCACATCACAGAGGCAGACAAGTCCAGACCTGTAAATGACTTTGGCACCTAAAACTTGGACTTAGGTTGCAGTTCCACTGCAGCGTAACAGCGATCTGGTTGCTGCCAGCATCCCATCCTCTCCATTAATGCATTCCAGCTTAGAGCTGGAGCCAGTTTCCAGTGACCCTGTGAGCCGTTTCCTGAAAAAATTCAGTGGCAGACATTAAACTAACCCCTCTTGGAGTGTTAAGGTACTTCGAGTGAGCCTGAACACGCAGGCAAAACTGACTGAGGCGATACAGCCCCTTGTTCATTGGAATCTAGAGAGTCTTACAAGACTGTCGTGGTTTAACCCAGCAGCCGGCAACTAAGCACTAGAGAGCCACTCACCCTTCCCATTCTCCCCCAGTGACATGAAGAGTAGAATGGACAAAAGGTAAAACTTGTAGACTGAGATAAAGACTGTTGAATAAAACAGAGGAAAATACTAATATTACTACTAATAATGAATATGCAAAACAAACCATACACCATAAAATATTTTTCTCAACATCTGACAACCAGTTGCGTAGCCAGTCCCCGAGCGGTGATCATGGAATCCAGATCTCATGAATTTTGCAGAACTCCCAACAAAAAAATACCAAACTCCAAGAAGAAAGAGACGTCTTGCACCCCCCCAGTACACCCCCATTCATAAACTGAGCATGACATCCATGGTATGCAATATTTCCACTGGCCAGCTTGGGTTGGCTGCCTGGCTGTGCTCCTTCCCAGCTCCCGCACACCTCCTCACTAGACAAACATAGGAGACTGGAAAATGTCGTTGATTTCTTAGCAACAACTGAAAACATCAGTGTATTATCAACACTTTCTTCCTACTAAATCCAAAACACAGCAGCTACTGGGAGAAAAATTAGCTCTGTACCAGCTGAAACCAGGGCAAGGACTTGTATGACAGGTAAACCACACAATTTTAACAAACGCTGAACCTTCCAACTTTCCTTCAGAATTTAGCTGCTATCAGTTTGTTTTAAAACCATGCCCAATAAATTGATGCTACCCTCTTTTAATAGTTATCTGCTATGACAATCAATTTTCATATAGCACTTCTGGTTCATTTCCTTACTACTGCTGAGATTTGAGTCCATTTCTCTGATCCCAGCCACGCTCGAGGCTGTTTTTAGGAAAGGCAGTCACTGTTGACGACAATTCTCCCATTAAAGTTGTACCAGTGAAGGAAAGCCAGTATTTGCTAGGTAAGAAAAACAAAAGTTTATCTGTGATCCATTTCCCTGCACAAGAACTTCTTCCTGAATTTTGCATTAAGCAGCCAATGAAACGGCAACCAAACCGACAGAACAGATTTGCGCCACCTGATCCAGCTACTGATGAATCCTGTGTAAAGATCTGTGTTCCTGGCCAACACTGCCATCTGCTTCCCCTTCTCACCAATCCTGCTCCATAACCAGCCTAACGAGAAGCCACAAAGGAGCATATGCTAAAGGAAATTAGTAATTGTTCTGTTCCACGGCTTTCTAACAGTGTTTATTCACAGCAGTACAGTAAGATCAGAGAACCACAGAATCATAGAATGGTAAGGGTGGGAAGGGACCTTAAAGATCATCTGGTTCCAACCCCCCTGCCATGAGCAGGGACAGCTTCCACCAGACCAGGTTGCTCAGAGCTCCATCCAACCTGACCTTGAACACTGCCAGGGAGGGGGTAGCCACAGCTTCTCTGGGCAACCTGGGCCAGTGTTTCACCACCCTCATGGTGAAGTATTTCTTCCTAATATCTAATCTAAATCTGCCCTCTTTTAGTTTAGAGCCATTCCCTCTTGTACTATCACTACACACTCTTGTGAAAAGTCCGTCTTCATCCTTCTCGTAGGCCTGCAAACCATTTCAAAGACATACATATATATGTTTAAATGCAGATTGCTCAAGAAAAATAACATCTTTCCATAACTAAAAGTACTTTAAGAGATAATATTCAGAAACACTAATTTTGACTAAGAAGGTAGCCATCCTAGGGTATCTCTGTAACTGAGGGAAAGAAAACACCTCCTCTCTCTATATACCTATCATGACATCAGATGAACGCAGTTGCAGCTGGTGCCAAGGAAACCATGCCCACCCTATACACATTTCAGGAGTATTCACCCCAGTCCAGCTGAGCCTCTTGCTGCACGTGGGTGCCCGACAGAGGCTGGAATATGCTTCCGCTACCCCTGGAAGGCACCTCCTGGCTTGGTTTTGTCTGCAAGGAGCCCAGCTGTGCTCTCCAAGACTGCTCCAGGATACAGAGACACTTCAAGGGAGGAGATGCACAAGCACACGCCTCACCTGAATGGAAATGCTGATGTAGACGCATCCACAGGCATACCCTTAGATCCCCATATTTAGAAGTCTCAGTTTATGTCCCCATAAATAGTTATCATCAGATTCTCTAGACTATGAAGAAAGTATTTGTATTTTCTTGAGACAAAGTAGCATATCTGATCAAGGTAAATGATGCCATGATATGCAGAAACCAAGAAAAATTCCATTAGGAAAATTTGTGTTAAATGAAAAAATAATATTACATCAAAATACATAAAATCATCTCATAACAGAAAAGAAAAAAAGAATATGAGAACAAAAAACCCATTCCAAACCAGACAAAAAGAACCAAAATTTGCCCAGAAAGCAAAACTAAGGACATAAATCAAACATATGAAAATATCCTTTTGTAATATTCAGATCAACTGCACTGTAGAGAAAGTATGAAAAATATAAACCAGTCAGTAATGCAGTTATTAGGACAGCTGTTGTATTCTGAGTTTTTACCAACTCATTTCCATAACATTCAGGTTTTTGTATTTTGCTATATCATCACTGTCTCCTTATTACTTTGATCTTGAAATGAGGACTTTTATCCTATATAAAAGGTATTTATATACAAATTTTCTGTTTCCTCCATTAAACCAAAACTTCTATTCACAGACATAGATACAAAGTATAATCAAATTACTTTGAATGCTGCACTTCAATTACAAGATATCTGAAGTGAATACAGGTATAAATGTAAAAAATAACTATGAATTGGAGAAATCATTCCCACAGTATGTCTCCTTATTCATTAGCAATCACGGAAAACGGGTAAATTGCTATTTAAAAATCTTTCTGTTCTGTAAATACACAGTTGTATTGTTTGTGCCAACAAAGTTTCAAGTGAAAAGCAAATTTTTTTTAGGACAGCTTTGTACAAATATTATCATTAAAATCTACCAAAAGATGTTGTAAACTCATTCTTGGTATAGTAAAGTGATTTTGCTCAAACAACAGAAAATCCATTAGCCAGACCTTACCAAGCATAAATTTCTAGCACCCTTTAAGTATGACATATTAGAAGTAATGTATCTATATAATAGATCAGTACTGAGTACTCTAGAAGTGCTGTTATACATATTTTAAATGCAAATTATCCTGCCTGTTCTTTGCTCCATGAAGATGAGTAGGTAGTTTAGAAATAGAATCAAACTGAATAATTAGTGCAAACTGAGAACAAGTGTGCAAACTAAAAAAGTGCCTTTCAGGTTGATTTGTCTAATTTCTCCAACAGTTGGAAGCTTTGTGTAGCCAGGAATGAGAAAAAACATTAGACATCATTAGTAGCAATGTATGCATCTAGAAAGGACCAACGGTTAGGAACACAGTGCTTTGACAATTACTTAATTTACACACCAAACCCAGTATGTACATAGCTCTTAGTTTTATAACTCCAAAAATTATTTTGTCTGTTTTTCTCCTAAATGCCTGAATTGGTCTATGGACCTTTACACAACAAACTGGATTTCATACACGAAATTCTGCTGAGACTCTGAAACAGCCCCACTATGGGATACCTATTTGAGTGGGCTAGAGATTCCGATCTACTAAAGGTTTTCATGGTCCTTCCTCTAAAGCATAACCTTGTCTGTAAAACACACATACAACATAACTCCGTGCTTCCAACAGTGGAGAATAAATATATATTTTAATGGCATTCTAAATCTTATAAAGAGGAACTAGCTGTATCCAAGTTGGAAAACACAGGCTGTATTCTATATTACTTTAGAGCTGGGATTTTTACCCTGTGGAAGTGAGGCTTTTGCAATCACTTTATTTGAATTCCTCCACAACTGTTTTGAACCTTTTGCCCATTTTTAATAAATACTGAATATTTATGATATTGAATTTCCCACATCACCAGCTGGAAGCAGGCAGTCCTTGTTGAGGAACAGCTTGAGAGTTACCTCTGGTGCTTTGGTTGCTGGTTAGTCTCTGCGGGGTCCCAAAGCAGCTTAAGAATACATTTTCCCTCCTCCATCTGGTTTTGAAGGGCTAAGGGAATTAGCTAAACACACTGTCAGGAATTTAGAAAGTGCAGGGGTAGGATCCTGAAGGTACTGTGAAAAAGAGAAGTCTCAGGCGTTTGAGAGATGTGGAAAGGATCTGGGCTTATTGGAACACGTGTTTCTGTGTGTAACCCAAAGGGAAAGAGTAGTCTTCAATAATACAGTATTTTAATCATGCCAAAAAGAATGTTGGAGGTAAAATTGGTCCCTGAAGTCACTTGAGAACCAAAACACACTAAACATAATTCTATATATTTCACAGAATCACAGAATGGTAGGGCTTGGAAGGGACCTCTGTGGGTCATCTAGTCCAACCCTCCTGCCAAAGCAGGGTCACCTACAGTAGGTTGTAGAGGACCTTGTCCAGGCGGGTCTTGAATATCTCTAGAGAAGGAGACTCCACAACCTCCCTGGGCAGCCTG
>Ga0065711_1033711_pt1 | contig 24954 bp, 21 predicted proteins | sample Hoacrofraction12_FD_59098 | JGI IMG/M metagenome (GOLD analysis project Ga0065711, IMG submission 59098) | Hoatzin crop microbial communities from Cojedes, Venezuela - Epithelial fraction 12 v2 (version 2) | ecosystem: Host-associated > Birds > Digestive system > Esophagus > Crop | place...
AATTTTTCTTTTTTTTTTTTTTTTGCCAGATTGTGAGATCAAACACAGCCAAACCGATTATCTACAATTCTCAAATGACAAACACGCAAACAGAAATATTTGCAGCAAAGCAAGGAAAGTGCCAAATTTCTTTTCAATGCAACAGAAGAACAAGGGTTGCAGTATTTTTAAGTGGTTTCATTAAAAGTTATAACTCTCAGTGGGACAGTATGTCAGTTCTTATTGCAAGGTCAGCTCCACTGAATGAAGCTGAACCATATTCAGCCTCTGATTTTGCAGCAACGTATATCCTTATGTCACTACTTGGGACTACTGCAGCACAAAGCTGGAGTAAAATGTGCTCAGTTTGTCCTTTGGTTGCTTCATAAAGCAGCAAGCACAGCCCCGGGAAGGCGGAGCCACACTGTGCCTGTTCCTTCTGTGCCTTCCACTGATTCATGGAAGAGTTGGGAGACGCTCCTGAGCTCTCTCTTGGGAATATGCTTGAAGAACAAAACCAGCAGCAGAAGAGTGGTCCCCTAGGGAGGCAGGTGGACAACAAAGCAGACTCAAGCAATCATGCCTTGGCACATCATCCCAAGTTGATATGGCTTCACGACTGTGATGAAGGATCCATCCATGATCAACTTGGGTGTCTGCAAATCTCCAATGTCAATGTAATTCTCTGGCTGCTGCAAGCACTGCTGATCTGAAGAGTGCAGTATATAGATATGCAGAAACATCATTCATACCCTCTTAGTCCAATTGCACAATCGCATTGCTGTGTAAAGAGGCTCTCCGCAGGGGCTCAGCGGGCACACTTGACAATCCCTTCATACATGCAAAATAAGGATCCAAACTGCTGATATGCAGTGAAGCTTGAAATGTGAAAACAGCATACAGAAAGTTTAATATGCAATTAACATAAGAGCAACACTGCCTCAGTTTTTAGGAGCGTTTATTAAATGACGCCTGAGCTGATTTAATAGTATGGAAAAGACAGCAACTGACAACATCTCTCAGAGGAACAGAACAAACACAGGTGTATTTAAGTCACAGACGTGTGACAAATATGGTAAGCAGGAAACAAATAATCAAGATGGTCAAGGTTTTCAAAAATTGACTATAATTTTGAAGACATTTAGGGTAGTCAAGTTGTAGCAGAGGTCTCTTCCTCAGAATGCGCTGAGTAGCCTTTCTCTGACTGCAATGTCACTGCATGGTATCTCAAATCGGACACCCAGGAACCCCGAGATCCTCAGTGACAGTAGTTTTTGATGCCAGGCACCAGAAGGAAGAGGTGCTCAGAGGCGATGGTCTCTGCTCACATTGACTCTCAGCTCCAGGTTTGCTAGGACACAGACTGCTCTTCTGCCCATTTCTGTGAGACCTGCACACAGCCTGAGCTGACCCAGCTTCAACTGAAGATTAATTTTTAAGAAAGTCCTTTCAGCATTGTTCCATTTCTTTGCTAGCAAAAGAACTATGTAGTGCATGGGAAAGGGCAGTTAAAACCCTGCCTTCACAGGGTATTTCTAAAACTATGGAAAAAATACTTACGCAGAACAGAGAAAATCCAAGCAGTGAGAGCACCTCAGGGTGAGAGAAATCCATGGAAAAGCTTCTGTCTTTGAGTCACGACAGAAAGACTGGTAGCCTGAAGCTTTGTGAGATAATCTAGATTAATCTCTGCTCGTCTTCTGCCTTCCTCTTCTTCCCTTCCTTCACCTCTCTTAACCCGCCACCTCCTCTCTAGTATAGCTCAAGCCTCAGATCCATCCTTTACTTCAAATTCTCGCACATGTGAGTTTATTTCACTCTTCTGAATGGAAGCAAATGAATTTTACTTCCATGGCTCACTCTCCCAATGCCTTCTGCATGGTCTGATACATTAATTCATATTATCATTCTGTGCACTTTTTGCATTAATTCTCAACTGACTGACCCTCTTCATCTGTAATTATTACCATGAAGGTTTTGAATATCATTAAACTCTTCTCACAGACTGCATTAACTTTAAAAGGTAATTTGATTAATTCTGCAAGCCACTGGTAGATGCAGATTTAACGCCTCATGGAATTTCTGCATTATCGGTATTTTGCAGCAACTAGATCTGAAAGATAAACAAAATCCTTGGAGACCAGATGAAAAAGGTTGCTTGTTTTTGTGAGAGATTTTAAGTAATTTTGTTAAGCTTTAAAAACAGTGTTCTAAATTGTTTTTCCCAGAATTACAAACAGATCATTCCTCTGCATTCCCCTGCAGTACTGATTTAATAACTTTTCATTTCTGTGACACGCATATATTTCCAGAGCTCAGCCAAAGGTTCTTCACTTGGGAAAACACAATGACTGTGAGGCAGGAAAAGTTATCAACTGATAAATTGTAGTACAATATAGTCTGCCAAAAGAGTTAACATGTAAAGACTTCACCTAACTTCAGAACTTCTTGGAGACCAAAGAGGCATGCTAATGCAGTTTCCAGTGACTGCTGTCACCTACAGCTGATGCTAGCGTGTTTAAATAAAAGTGCTGGAGGATGGTAATGGTGTAAAAGACGGTGCATAGCGTTACTGAGCAGCAACGTGTTGCAGTGGAAGGAATTACAGATACTAAAACTCTCGCAGAGATTTCCAACTTCTCCTCCGTAGGCACGCCTGACAGCTGTGCTGGCAACCAGCTCTTTTCTGCGTGCATTACTTCGAGGGCAGCAGAAAGCAATATTCATTAACATTTCATAAATGTTAATAAAGGCTCAAATTACAGATTAGAGTAGGGAATTAGGGCTACATGCTTCCTTGCATGGCATATACTGAAGGGCAGTGAAAACAGAAATGCCCCAAGGAACAGGCATTAAAGGCGAAGCAGCAGCTGTAGAAACCATCCGTCCAACTCATGTGAGAGCACGTCAGCTCCAAAGACAAACTGCCAACCCAGGGAGGCAGAGCTGCTGGAGAAAGGGTGAGTTGAAGCGATGGCTGCTCCACAGGGAAGTGCAAATTTATCCCAGTTTCCATTGTATAGGAGAGAAAAACCCATTCACTACTGACAGATGCTAATGAGGAGACTTACAAACAGGGCGAGCTGGTGCCGAGCAGTGACAGCAGCTGCTGCAGGAGCAGAAGTGTCTGGTCAGCCCCCATACAGACCTCCCTAGCTGTCCACACGCAGAAGGATTTCTGTGAGGGTTGGCAGGTTGTCCATTGCCCTGCTCCCAACCCTCCACCTACACCTGTAGGTCTTTCCCGGCATGCAGATGGTTACAGAGGCAATGGGGTTTTTTTTAACTCTAGAGAATCCTTCAGAATTTGAGTTTGTTTTTTCACGCTGTAGATCTTGCAAGTGCAAACACACTGTTTGGTATGTCACCCAGCACATGGCCAGTAGGCTGGAAGACAACTCTCTGGGGAGCGTGTTACTGTACTTATTTCATATGAAGTCTCTGGCTACCAACTGCAATGACCTCCATTGACCTTTTAAACGGAAACAACTAATTAAGGTGAGCCAAGGAAATAACACTTTAAGCTATGCCAATATAAGAAAACCAAACTGCTGGGGCATGGGCACACGCACTGGCCTGTTACTGTCCATTACTTTTCACTGTTAGCTCAATTCCTGGCAGGGTTTTGGCACGACAGTTCAATTCCTGGCAGGGTTTTGGCACGACCATCTGTTTTTCTCCCATCCAGTGCTCAGGAATGGCTCAGGGCTTAGCATGCCAGTGCCAGTTCAGGTAGGCTGTTGGATGTGGTCTGGTAGATTAGCTACATTTTTGTAAGTCATGTCCAGTCAGTTGGCCACATGGCCACAGAATGGTCCTTGGCTCATTTTATTTACCAAGACAGATCCAACCACTGGAGGATGAAATAAAGGGAAAAGGTGATCACATTTGAAGGGATGATGACTTCAGAAAGATCTTCCCAGTCTATGCTTCATGATTTTGAAGTCTGATATCCCAAATGAATGTACTTTTTTAATTGGGCTGTCTCTGGAAGAATACAACCGCTTACTTTCTCCCCCAAACTTGCTCCTTCGGCCTAGCAGAATTTGTGGTTTTGCCAGCAAATTGCAGTATGCTTCACAGAATTAAAGTCCTAGGAAAGTACTATTGGGCAGCTCTAAATGCCACATCTATAGTTGCATTTGAACTACATGCTGAAGAACCTAACTAGGACTGTAGAGAAAACATGAGAAAAAAAGAAGACCCTGAGAAATGAAATGGTTTGTTTGAGGTCTAGTAATAAGTACATATTTGAGTCTTTTGTGGCACAGGTAACAGAAAAGGATCATGATACTATAAAGTGCTGTGCTAGTATCAAACACACAGGACACGGAGTTTTCAAAAGGCTGTAGCTGGGGGTTGGTCTTCCTCACTCAGGAAGGGCCCTGAGGACCCTCCTCCCCTGGGGTTTGGTTGCTTGGGCTCAGAGCCAGCTCAGACAGGCTGTAGGTGTTCTGCTTCAAAGAGAGCTGCAGCAAGCCTTGGCACAGGTCCCTCTGCTTTGCTCAGGAGCTGCATTTAAGATGAGGCTCCCACCCTCGGTCTCTGGCTGAGCTGTGCTGCAGGAGAGCCTGCGCCCCATCTCCCAGCTAGGCTGGGTTCAACAGTGGGAACGCACCTGTGCTGCTGGGAGAGATGGCAATGTGGCCCTGAAGGGCATGAAAAAGGTGCACAGGGAATGACTTTTTGCTCTTTCTAGTAACACAACAACTGTGAAAAATACAGTGAAAATATCAAGTAGGAGGTTTACAGCAAATAAAAGGAATGATATTTTTTCCCATACAAAATGAGAAATTGAACTGTGAATGCAACACTACAGAATGCTGTACAAAATAAATACATGAATTAGAAAATGGGCTAGACAAATAAATTTACAGAGTATAAATTCATGCCCATATTCCAGGCAGTTGGATTAGATGATCCTTGTAGGTCCCACTGAACTATTCTATTCTATTCTATTCTATTCTATTCTATTCTATTCTATTCTATTCTATTCTATTCTATTCTATTCTATTCTATTCTATTCTATTCTATTCTATTCTGTTGGTTTTTTACAATTTTGTTTTGCTACAGAACCGGGGGGGTGAAGTCAGGCCAAAATCTGGTTGTCATATTTATGTTGACCAATTATTCAGTAATAGCAGGGATTCATGGACACAAATTATCATTTTAGCTTTTTCGGATAACCAGTATAATTTCTTCCTCCAAAACTAGCAGATTTGCATACAATATTGTCTGCTGCTGTGGTTTGTCCAGGAAAAGGTGCTGTGGGAGTGAGCATCGATCAGCTGGCAGAACACAAGGTAACGGGGCTGATTAAATGCCGGGAGGCTTGCCCTGTGGGTCTGCAATGTGAGGGTCCTGCTCCAGCAAACAGGACCTATGCTAAAAGCTTTGTCAGTGCAAGTTCAGTAATGCTCAGAGTTTTCTGTGTGCTCACTAGCTGGCCACTTGGTACAGCTTCAACTCCACCCTTAGTTATGGTCTGTGTGTGGTCAAACTGCTCTTGTAGTTGCTATCTCTGCAAGTCATAGCACCAATTAAACATCTGCTAATGAGCCCCATTGTTAGATCAATGCAGAAAAATTGATCTACATAAATAAGTCTGGATTTCTCACAGGTCAGCCTGGCTTTGCTCTCAGCTCAGAAGACAGCATGCATTTATTCTGCCCTATTCCAAAAAAGACTCTGCCTGCTTCAAACTCTGCTCAATGTTCACTTCAATGTATTCACGTCAGTTGTCATAAAGCAGTGTATTAAAACGCATAATCATACTCCATTTATTGCATGTACCATGCTATCTAAGCTACATGGTGCTATTTCTGCTTCCTGACTGGACCAGTTTAAATAGTGAAATAATTGATAATGGATAAAAAACTTCATAGACAAATTTATGGATAAATAATACTGCTTTGTTTGATAAAATATATTTTTAATTGGTATGGTTTAGGTCACTAATTTTCTGTGTCAGTGCAGTGAAATGGACCTATGCCTTTTCCAGGCCTGTGTTTCTATTATTCTGTAACATATTCCTGTATCAATCAAGCCTTGGAAACAGCAATGTGTCAGACATTTACAGACAAAAATATCTACAGCAAATTTGCACAAATAGAACATCATTAACGCTGTTTGAAATTCCTAATTTTTTAAAATGTGCACACTGTGAGCTAGGTAGCACTCCTACTGGATATACAGCTTATAGGGAAAAACTAGTGCTCTTCAGTTCTGAAAAACTCGGGATGATATTCGTAAGATCTGATTTATCAATAAATATATTCATGAGAGGAAACAATAAGCTCTTATTTCCAGTGCCAATCAGTCTCCTTTTTTTGCCATTTCAACTGCATATATACATATACACTTCTTCTTTCAAGCTTCAGCTGCAACGGCACTCAAATTACAGTGAAACAATGATTTCCCTTTTACACGGAGGGAAAGAAAACGTAAAAGAAGTTCAAAATGAAACAGCAAAATGCTGGTTCCAATATACACTTCACAAGGGTTTGTATTATGAGGAGGCTGAAGCGTGATGACAGAGCAGGGCGGCAGCCTGCAGAAGACACTGACGCAGTGCCCATCCTGCCGTCGCAGGGCTGGCGGGACCCAGGGTGACACGGTAAAGCCCACCCTGCACCTACTCCCCTCTCACAGCACACACCTCCCTTACATTCATTTCTTCATCTCTTTCCTTTCCAGTAAATCAGAACAGAGATCTTTCAATTCACCTGTGACTACTTTCTGCATTTCTAAAGCCCTTACTACTCACTGTGTTGCCTCAACGCACATCACATAAATTAACCGTGCATCAGCTTCCCCCAGTTACCAGACGGCACGAGTTAGAAAAGGCAGTTTATAATTCTCTCCACAGCCTTGGCATCAGCCGACTGGCAATGAATCCTCCCCGTAAAATCTCTTTGAGTATTATTTTTTTTTTTAATGTTGTACTGTGAGTTATGGGCGTTGCAATACTGTATTTATACAACTTCAAAACATTTGAATGTGGAATTCATAACAGATGGCTTTTTGTAATGGAAGATAAATGAGAAAGACCCGATTTTAATATTATGTGTAAATATACGTAGGGGAAGGACTGGGCAACGGTAATATTGCACAACCCGTAATGTTTTTTAATGTATTTTGTGATCACTTTGCAGACAACACCAAAATCCAAGCTAACGTATACTTGAGGGATACAAAAGCAACTGTGAAAATCCCTTTCAGAAATTTGTGACCAGATGGGAGATGAAAATAAACCAGGTTCCTGAGGTACAACACTCCCCCTAATCTCCCTTAAAGTGGAAGCAATCTCATCTAAAGTAAGAGTTTTTAAGCAGGTTTGGATACAAGGGAGACGCATGTAACTGCTGAGAGAGCCAGAAGCAGGAAAATGAGCAAAATGTTGGTAACAAAGCGTTTATGCAGCAACCACACTGTGCTGCAAAACAAGCACAGTCTTAATTAATTAACAAAACATCTTCATCCATGACCAACACTTCAAAATTTGTGGGATGATTTACAAATAAATGAAATAATAGTCAGAATATGCTGTTTGTTGAGATCTATTTTTCATCCTGTTGGTTTTGAAAGCTGCTGTAAGAGACAGGGAGATGTTTTTTGCATTTCACTACCATAGTCTGTGAAAGTAAGGTATGGATACAAATACCTTCAGCATTAGGCATTCAGAAAACAAGAGATTCAAGTTATCTTCGTAAGAGAGACATTATCAGGGGAGTCACTGGGACTGAATTGACCCCAAAATATTTTTTACTCCTGACTTAACTCATACACAAACCCTGTGGAAATACATGCAGCAAGTTCCCTCAGGTAAGGATTTGGGTGCATTAAGGGATGCCTGGATTTAGACATAATCTAATGTAAAGCGTAAGTGGCTCCATTTACCTCTGCTGGGATGGCTGGTTCTCTCTGTTCCACTTATATGCTCATAAGCTTTTTCATCTTAACTACAGAGGGAGATTTTGATGGGCACAAACTGCTCCAAGAATCACTAAAAGCTCTTAATCTATACCATAGTAAAGAACGCTATTAAGCTTAACCTGTTGTTTCTGAACATTAGATATATACACATACCAGCAAAAATACAAGGAAAATGAAGAAAATGTGATGACCATGGAGAAAGTTTGCTTCGAACATAATCCACCTAGCAGAAAAACAGGGAGTGAAGGTGATGGAGAAGACATGTGATGGCAGACACGTGGATGTCACGTGCTGTCACACCTATCTCTTCATATTTTTGTTGCTTTGAATGATATTGCGCTTCACCAAACAGAGCAATTCCTTACTGAAGAGCAAGATTTTTTTCCGGAAACTTAAGAAAAGGATTGCCTTTGGTTTTGTTCTGCAGCTTGCCATCTTCTGCTGCGGCTACGAGTAAGGTATTGGTATTTCTTAATCCAATGGCTGAATTTAATAACTGTTGTCCCTTCATACTGACTTAGAAGTAGCATAGCAAAGGTACAGTTCCCCGATTCCAAATCTTTGGGCCTCACAGGATAACGGCATTATCTAAAAATCTGTAGTTTTTCGAAGATAAATGCATTCCACAGCATTTTTCCAGCTATTTCAATGCACTGACACTAAACTTATTTTCCTTAACAAAGTCTTTGCCAGGACTGAAATCAGTATTCAGCACTAAGCAAAGCACAACAGCTTGCTGAGTCTCCCGACAATAAAGCAAAGCACAAAAGTCGTAGTTTTGTTAGTTGTATTTTACGACAGCATTTAAATACACAGGTGAATTCCCAGTATGTAAATAAATATTTATTACTAACACAATAAAATATTTATAGCATTGAAAAGTCATTCAACAACCTAGAAAATATCTCAGGCTTCAACATCAGGGAGCTTGTAAATGAATGCATAAATAAAAAAAATATGCCTTAATTTAAATGCATTCCTGATTTATATGTTCTAAAGCTTTTAAATCATTTTAAGAAGTTAATTGAAAGCACAGAATATTTTAATAATTTAAAAAGGCAACCTGATTAATTTATAGGATTTATCTCCTTTCACTTTTGCTGTAAACCTTGCATAGGTGAGCTGCTCCATGCATGAGCTTATAGACCAGGAAACAACACAGAAAAAAGCTCTTTCCTCTGGTCAGCAGATTATTTGGGATTGCTCACAAATGTTTTCTTGGCTTGCAAAGTTTGACAAAGCTAAAGATTGAGTGGATACTTTGGATCAGATACAGAACATAAGCAGCTTGTGTTAAAAGTCACGTAATTTTTGCTATCCTAGTGTTTTTGCAACAGGGCAGAATTTTAACTATGTCCTTTTTTGAAGATCACTGAGTGGGAAAATAGTTGGGTTTTGCACTCCAGCTAAAAATTCCTACAGACATGTAGTCAGTGGTGGTTGCCACTGAATATTCTTGCTGCAGGATCAACCTTTTGTGAAAAATAAAGAGGCTGACATAGACAGCAGCTTCAGGTAGCTCAGATGTTCAAGCACAAAGCTAGCTACAGGAATTTACCACACCACCTTCTGAAGATGGGGACAAACTGGGAAGTCCTTGGAGAGGACACCCTGGAGGGGGTTCTCAGTTGCCATTAAGGCACCTGCAGAAACAAGGTAGGTGCTGGTGAAGTTCAGGAGACTCTGTCTGGGGAATGACTGAGGAAGAAGAGCATGGAAGCTGTTGGGATATGCTCTTGTGTCCGGGCTCGTGGTATAGCACTGGGATGGTGGTGGGGAAGGTGAAAGCAGAGCTGCTGTCTACTGAAGCCCACCACAGCAGGAGGAGACATTCAGTACAGCCGCTGGGAGGTAAGAGCAAGCGCTGTTTGTACAGAGGAGGCTGTGGGAGCAGGCAGCACCAGCAAGCTTTAAAAGAGATTAGAAGAGCCATTAGCTGATGGGGAAGGGGAGCAGGCAGAGGACGCTGGAGGAGCGCAAGGCAGTGGCTGGAGAAAGTGGCCAGACTTGTGTGCTCTCCCCAAGTCCTTTTGCCACTGCAGAGTTCAGAGAACGGGGCAACATGGACCCTTTTTCTGCCTAGGACGGCATTTCTTATGTTTATGTTTTCACACTTAAGATGCCGAAGTGAAACGCTGCTGAGCAGAAAATAATCACATCACAGCCTCACAAGAACTAGTTGGAGTTGGAAACCATGAAAACACAGCCTGGATAGTCAGCAGTTTTGTGTGAGAGAGCCATCCACTGAAGCTGGCGAGTTGTGAGCGCAGATGAACAGCATAGCTGGCCTTGGTGTGAAACTGCTCCTGCAGCAATCTCATCCCACGTGCCACTGGGTTACTGATACAGACGTCTCGTTCACTCACAGGGGACCATTGGCATCTCAGTTACAGGAGATAGCACAAAAAGCCCTAAATGGCTTTCTACAGTCCTGAAAATCTACCCCGGGGTACTGTCCCATCTGTGGCCCTTCCATTGTTCGTCCACACTCAAAGCCGGTGCACAGGCACTAAATGCACCTTCAGGGATGCTCGAGGCGGCTGGAGGGGGAGTGCAGCCTGCCCAACCCACACGTGGTTTCCTCTCTGAGCCAGGGAAAAGCACAAAACCTGTGCTGAAACCATCCTGCCCCAGCCACGCAGCCCACACCAGTTTGACAGCACAGGCCAGGGACACCATTTCAGCCCCAGGACATGCCATCCCCTGAACCTTGCCCAGGCTCTGCCCAGAGAGCTTCGCTGCCAGCGGTTGGGAAGGAGGCAGGGCATTGCACGGCGCAGGCAGCACCCAGCTCACGTGCACCAGGCATGGGCTAGCGGCAGTGCCCGGCTGGCTTGCTAGTGGGCTTCCCCCTTGTTTATTAAATTTTCTGTTGCTCCGTGCAAGACATCCTCAGAAAACAGTGGAAAACCTCCTGGAAGGGGGCACCTGTGCCACCCTTGAAGGGTAATGCCTTCCTACTCCTCCGGTCCTCCACGGCTTTGGCTGCTTCCTCAGCATAGCGGAGAACGGCTCTGTCCACCGTGCAGTAAAGGCAGACTTTTATCTTTTTGTGTAAAAATAGTATTAGCAGTGTATAACTGCTGTGGAAAGAACTGTGTCAACACTATATGTTATGCATGGGATCTTCACTGGGAAACACATTTTGATGGGGTTTAAACAATTCTTTACACGCTCAATATTACCTGTTCAGAAAGACTGACCATAATCTGAATTTTCTTCCTGGCTGATCTCCTAGACACCTTTCACTAATATGCTAAAGTAGCCCAGGTGGCACTCGAGCATCTTGAAGGCTTTCAAAAGCATCTTGCCATGTTCCCAGGAAAAGGACCACCAGAGAGTGGTGCAGGACTCAGCAAAGCCACACACTGGCTCAGGAGAGGTCAAGAAATTGTTGTAGCCACTGATACCCTGATGGCAAAGGAACAGGTTTGTAAGTCCAGCTGCAAATAGAAAAAGCTGGATGGATCCCTCTAGCAACCTCAAGGCCTACTCGCTTCAGCAAGCACTGGGACTGGAGGCCAGTCAGCTGCAGAGAGCCAAAATCTCCTTCTTAAGGGCGAATTCAGTAGACGTCCACTTGGATCCGGCAACATTTGGTTTCCTGGCACTCTAGAGATGCGAGGCAGCTAGAGCTAGAGACAGGTGGTGGATCTTGTTGCGGCGCGAGGCTCTTGCACCCAGGACTGCGTTCTCCCTCTGCCCAGGGAGGAGGGCCCAGGCTTGCTCTCCGGTGACAGGAGCAGCTGGCCAGCAAACACTGCCAGGCACTCTGTGGGGACACGCAATTACACTCCGTGAGACAAAGCTGAAGAAGTGGTAACGAAAGAAGCTTGTGGCTCTTTAACCATCTTTGAAGGATAAAAGCCAAGAACCATCATTTTTTTCTGTGTAGAGTGCCTGTGTTCAGAAGAATAATGCTGCAATCTTTCTTTCCTTTCAGCTCTGAGCTAATTATCCTCTCTCCTCTCCTCTTTGCAAGGGTTCCTTTGCTGTCTATTTCATTAAAAAATGAGTTGGAGTTGTTTCTGCTGCATTGGCTGGGATTTTATCACCATATCTCCAGGAATCCCACAGAAAGGGAGACTTCAGGGGAACTGAAATTGTCGCGAGATGTCTGCAACTGAGACTGATACTAAAATGCCACTGCTGAATGATGACTCTCCTGCCCTGCAGATGGGAAGGGTGACAGCTCAAACCACCACAACCAGGAGTCACAACCAAGGTTAATGAACATGGTTAGGAAGTCGATGCAGAGCAAATGTTGCCAACCTGTTGTCCAGAGCACAAAAGTGCAGAGTGTGAGGTCCTTCGGGCAGGAGATTTCCTTCCGAAGGTGTGAAGGCAGGATAGCGGCAGAGTCTTCTGTGGGCAGCTCCACGAGGGTATCCAGACCGACAGGACTGAACAGGACTGGAGAGCATGACAGTCGACACATTTTGGGGGTGGCAATACCAGTGGTACCCAGGGCTACGCTGATGTTCAGCATTTTGCCCACAGGCATCAGCTTCTAACTTCAGCTGAGAATAAAACCTGGTGAACGCTGCCTCAGATCTCAAGACCGAATCCTTGGCAAGGACTCATCCTGGTCAAGACATGTCCCGATCAGCCCAGAGACCAGACAGAGAGAGAGATTATCACCATTCTTTGGCCCATTTCTCCTCAGGGATTACAGGGAGCAGGTGACAGACAGCTACATATCGTTCAGCCCAAGTCAGGAAAGACAAATCTTTCCTTTTATCAGGATGTTTTAAAAAAAAAAATATCTAACTTGACAGCTGTAAGGCATTTGATGAACTGTATTATCTCACTGCTTTTTGTTCTCCTCTTGAATACATTAATCTGCTGTCTTGTCTCGTATGATACCTGGCTGCCTTTGTGCTCCGCGTTTGTGCAGTACCCGGTCCTGCCGTGTGATTAGGGCTCCTCTGAACAACAGTAAAGCTGATAAATAATAACAGGCTGTGGCAGAAACACAGCGTTTTACCAACGCAGAAATTACTGATCACCGGCAGAATTTTTTTAGGTATGTTACAGAGCTGAGCTCTCTGCAGGCTGAGGGTGAACCCATATCAAGTACAAAGCTCCCTCTTGCTGACTTTTGCCCTCCCCAGAAGTACAGCATGATTAATTCCCCACAGAGAGCTCAGAGGCCTCAAAGTCACCTTTCAAAAGCTCCAAGGGGCAGGACAGCACGAGGCGCGTTCACCCTTGCTATTCCCTTGCTAGGTGCAAAGGGATGGGTTTCACTGGTGGAGCACGTCCGTGGGGCTCTCTTCACCGCTGCCAGCCTGGGCTGGACGGCAGTGTGAGAGCAAAGCGGACTTCTGGAGAGTGCAGGAGCATTTTGGTGCTTCTCTTCAGAGCTTGAATTTCTCTCTGAGAGCTTAGGAGTCACAGGCCAGCCTAGGGCTTTTCTTGTGATTTAAGACGCTGTAATATAGTTGTCTTCCTTCAGGCTTAAATGCATCTCTGGAGTTGTGCAACTGATCTTTGCACTTCTGAAGTCAACAGGGAGCTAAAATCTTATGAAGTATGCCATATCCATTGGTAATAAAGAGAAATAATGTATGCTTTCAAGTCCACTTTTTGTTAGTGCAGAATTTATCAGTTGGTCATATCTGTATTATTCATTTTTCTAGTGAGATAAACTTCATTTTTTTACTTCTCAGAATACACTTTTTTCTGCACTAACTCAGTAGCAGTTAGTAATGTGATGTTATCAGAAACCTGAACATTATTTGAACCTCAGAACAGCCCTGTGAAGTGCTTTATTCTTGGAAAAAAATGCTTCGATATTGACGTCGGTGGTCAGAGGTGAAGTTTGACCACAGTGAAATACAGAGTGAAGTATAAAGTAAAATGAAACCCAAGGAAAAGTGAAAAACATGATTCTGGGAAGGGAAAATATCTTAAACTATGAGTGTAAGTCACAGGAATGAGTGAACAGATTAAAAAAAAGCCTACAAAAAGCCTTGAAAAGGACAATGTTTTCTTTCCATTTCCACCTTGCACAAATCAATTTATTGCAGCTGGGTTGTTCAAGTGTTAGATTTGCCCTGGAACATTTCTGACCCTGCTGGGCTGCAAATTTCACCGTCTTTTTGTCACACTCCTGCAGCAAACACATATACAGAGATTCAAAAGGATTTTTCATGTTGCAGAAATACCAGACAAACCTTAAGAAACAAGAGTCAAGAATAATTGCAAGGCATGGACTTCCTTCACCTAGCCCTCAACATCAACCGCTCACTCCAACATAAATGCCAGCACTGTTTCAGGAGCACCACCTTGCCTGTTTTTCTTTCCTGTGGTCCCTGCAAGCTCACTCTTTCCCAGCTCTTACCTCTAGTGTTAACCCTCAATTTGTTGCCTCTCCATGGCAGCAAGTATCCAGCAGGTTTGTGCAGTGGAGTACGACCCAGATGGGCGACTTAAATTCTGGTGCAGGGTGGTCCCATAGTCATTGTTGAAAACAAAAAGTTAAATGCCTCTAAATTTTTGCTTCAGCTGTCGGGATGCTCTGCCTACTGTGGTGGGCTGACCCTGCCTAGAAGCCAGGTGCCCACCAAAGCCGCTCTACCACTCCCCTCCTCAGCTGGAGAGGGGGAGAAAACTATGACAAAAGGCTCGTGGGTGGAGATAAGGACAGGGAGAGATCAATCACCAATTACCACCATGGGCAAAACAGACTCGACTTGGGGAAATTAATTTAATTTATTACCAATCAAAATTCAGAGCAGGATAATGAGAAATAAAACCACATCTTGAAACACCTTCCCCCTACCCCTCCCTTTTTCGCAGTCTCAGCTTCACTGCCAATTTTCTCTACCTCCTCCCTGCCCCTCCCCAAGCAGCGCAGAGGGATGGGGAATGGGGGTTGTGGTCAGTCCATCACACGTTGTCTCAGCTGCTCCTTCCTCCTCACCCTCACTCTGCCCCTGCTCCAGCATGAGGTCCCTCCCACGGGACACAGTCCTCCACGAACTGCTCCGGCGCGGGGTTCTCCCCAGGCTGCAGGTGGGGATCTGCTCCACCATGGACCTCCCTGGGCTGCAGAGGCACAGCTGCCTCACCATGGTCTGCCCCACAGGCTGCAGGGAACCTCTGCTCCAGCGCCTGGAGCACCTCCTCCCCCTCCTTCTGCACCGACCTGGGTGTCTGCGGAGTTGTTGCTCTCGTATCGTCTCACTTCTCTATCCCGCTGCAGTTGCTGTCGCGCAGCAACTTTTTCACCCATCTTAACTGTGTTATCCCAGAGGTGCTACCACCATTGCTGATGGGCTCGGCCTTGGCCAGCGGTGGGTCTGACTTGGAGCCGACTGGCATTGGCTCCACAGGACATGGGGGAAACCTCTAGCAGCTTCTCACAGAAGCCACCCCTGTAGCCTCCCCCTGCTACCAAAACCTTGCCACGCAAACCCAATACATATAGAAAAGTAAATCACAAAGTTACAGGGGTTTCATATTTCTCCTGGAAAGCCAGCCCAGGCTGTGTGCAGGCAGTAATGCTATGGCCAATGGAGTGGCTATAGCAAAAGGCCAGAAACTCTTTGCAAGGATCAAATGGTCTCCGAAACCTGAATACCATTTATTTACAGGCACTCAGCAAGATGGAAATCAAGGGGAAAGTTTCATCTAAGTCTCATCGCAATTCAGTGATGTGGAACTTAAGCGTGCCTACAAAATTGACTTTGCACCTTTGCCTTTGCCAGATCCTTCTTCAATTTACCTGGTTCTCCTTATTTTCTTAACATTTTCCATTTGCTGCTATGTCCTTTTTTCACCCTTTCATTTTCTTTCTGAATCCTGTGTCACAGTCCCACAGGAACTTCAGTTTCTGTTCACTTTGAAGAAATATACATTTCACACTGGTTTTCATGGGATAAATTCTGGGTAGCATGAGACCTGTGCATAAAAGCAAAAAGATTTCTAAAAAAACAGAGAGAGCAGGTACCAGCTATGATCCTCTGCCCTGTGAGCCTAGATTCTACCTGTCAGGAGGAGAATCAACCTCTTGCACAGACTTGCCCTTTCTTGTTAAATCTGACTAGAATTCAGGGCAATTCTTTTATAGAAACTTAATATAGCAAAGTCCCCGCAAAGAATTTGGCACAGAACAAGGACATTACATGGTAATTTAGTGTCAGTACCTGATACAATGGATGAAAAACTGTTTTCTCCATAAATGTGGTGCTGAACTTGAAGGAAAATAGTTTCTTTCCTGATTTCAACCTCTTACAGATAAATTGTTCTCTATTGCACATTACGGTTCTCTCATCCTCTTCATTTTAGAGCAAAGACAGTTTCCACAGAAAGAAGTGGCTCCTTGGGACAGATGAAATATGTTCTGAGTCTGCACAGTGTTAAGCATGTATGTCCTTGTGTCTCCTGCCTCTTGCAAGGCGTTGCAGAGGAACGGGGGATACCTGACTCTGGGTTTTGGACCCAGTTGCCAGGATCAGGTACCCTAAATGGTATGCACTGGAGCATCTGATGGTAGATTCCGGATCTGGTCCGAATCCTTCATTACACTTGCTTCTGCCAGCATTGAAGAAGTTTCTTCTAGGACTAAAATTTATCACCTGCAAAAGTTCAGCCTTTAAAGAGTGGTGATGTGCATTACTCTAATGCTGTCTGCTTATTTCATGTTGCAGAAGTAATTGATGAGTGGCAGGCCTCTGAGATGTGGCAACCAATCTAGACAATTTCAAAGATGAATTATGTTCATCTGCGGAAGGTGAGAGACTGAATTTTCTGTTATTGTTCCTATAAAGCATATGCTATCACTGTGCCAAAAATACCCAATTAAAAGTTTGAAATAAAAATAGGTTTTAAAACAAGTGTTAGGTCTGCCCATGGGTCAGTGCTGATGCTTTGAAAAAGGCCTAGAAGATTTGCCCTTCATGCTCCTCACTCTGAGCAGCAGGGAAGTGGATGATTTAAACGTGGCTTCAAAAGGTATAACCATGAGTGTCTCTCAGGCAGTAATATGACCTAGATGGGAGAGCACATCAGAAATCTGCCTTTCTTCCAGGGATTGCTTTATGGCAGCAGCCTGTGGAGACCACTGCAGGCATCCCCTCCTTTGGGCTGCAGAGGAGCTCCTTTGGGACAAATAAATTCTTTCACTGCTGCAAAGCAACATGGCCTCAACGGTTGACTGTGGCTGGTGGTTCACTCCTGAAGATAAGAAATCTGGGATAAAGTCATCTACGCTGGAAATTCTGGCATATTCTTGAGCATTTGGGTGTTTGGATTCAAGGATGGCAGCACCATCTCCCATCACAGGAGAAAAATGGCCAAGATAAATGGGACCTGTGGGAAATTGTAGAAGCAGATGCATTCATGAAGGTGCAGTACAACCCTGCAGTCACTTCAGGGTCTGGTTTCACATAGATTTTTCATACCTCCTGTTTTGTACACGAGATGGGCACCAAACTGCTCAGCCTGCCAAGGCTCTAGGGAACCTGTGCACTAAAACCTCAGGTGTCAACAGATCCACACAAAAATAAGATGAAATAGGAAAAGGAGATTCATACTCTGGGACCTGGGTACCAAGATTCTGCCTAAACACTCTAAATTGCACCTGGATTTTATGTGACTGTGGGTCTGCATGTAGCAAAGCTTATTACTTTAAGACACACATAAAGCAAGGGGAAAAAAGCTTCTGCCAGACAGAGAAAGGGCAGTGGCCACAGAGGAGAAAAGGAGAGGATAAGGAACCAGCTCGAGGAGATGACCTACATATGAGAGACTCCAGTGATCTGTAAAATCTATAAGCTGTACAAGCGAGACCTGAATATGGTAGAGGATTCCAGCCTAAGCTAAAAGCATGCATTAAGGAAATGGTGGGAGCAGATATTCGTCAACTGCATTCTGTCCAGATCTCTTAGGTTAGCTCAGGTAAAGCAAGGGTGAACAGTAGATCAGGTAAAATTGGTTTTACTCACAAAGCAAGCTTTGCCCAAACATACACCAACTAGAAAATAGTAGGTACATGGTTATTTGGACTATAACCTAAAAACTGCTCTGCTGTCTGGCAAGGATTGAGACTTTTCCAGAAACAAGCACTCCAAATATTCCACACTGTCACATTTGCCAAAGATGCAAAATGTTATAATGCAAAGATCAAACAGTTTTCCCAATAAATGCTTGCTCTGCCTCTCCCATAGTTCTGAATTTGTCTGCAAACCATTGCTTCCATACAGTTTCCTTGAGAGATTTGTGAATGCAGTTTGGCTTGCAACGTTGGTATGGCTATACTGCTACAAAACATTTGTAAAGAATAAAGTAAGACTGATTAAAAATATCTGTTTATCTCTGCAGAGGTTTTGTTTTGGTTTTTTTTTTTTGCCTATTACTTTGGCCAGCCAAACTGAGTCACATAGGGAATTTGAAACTGAAAATGAATTGTGTGCATAAGACCAAATACTTTTTGGACCTCCTTCCCCTCACGCAAATTGCCAGACCACATCCCACTATTGCCCACTTAACCTAAATCTTGTTGCCAGTAATGCTAAATACCAGATGTTTAGGGATGACCTACAAGATGGCTTGATGTTAAATAGTTATGAGGTGTTCTTTCTCCCGGGAACTTTCCTGCTGGTACTGAAAACTAGTAGCGAAACATCAGGATTTGCAGTTTCCCAAAAATTTGTGTTAGCCTTAATTTATAATGCCATACTATTTCAAGTTTCATCTATACAAATATACAATCTGGTTTTGGATTCAACTAAACCCTTGGTTTCAACAATTTTTAATGGCATGGGAATGTCACTTCTCACTACTTACAATGCAAAAAAGCACTACATTGGTTCTTTGAAGAATAGGAAAGGGCAGGAAAAAGGGGAATGAGGATAGTCTGTCCAGATGCTAGATATAATTTCAGCTTCACAAGCAATAACTCTATTTAAATTTTTGTAAGACTGGTAACTACACTCTAAACAACCTATTGCTGAATCTAGCATCAAATCTTTTCACTGGGTAATAACTGCTACAGAATGTATCAAGAACGCTTGAATACCATAACCAGAACTTGGGGATAAAGAGCTTCAAATGCATGCTTTCCTTTGGCAAATTTCTACATAAAGACAAACTAACTTTCTCAGAATTATTTTGCTGGTACCTGTTTCTTCATCCAGCCTTTATACAACATGTATTTTGTAGAGAATAAATTGCAGTTTCTTATTTAATAGCTATCATATATAACATCTGGAATTTTAGTGCTGGGGTGAAGGAGGATTAGTTGCTCTAATAAAAAGTTTAGGATTTCTGAATTCTTTCAGAACAAATCATTTGAAATGTCTCCCTTAAACAGTATTTCTTCAAGCCTTTCACTATTCTTTGCATTTTCTGCTACCTTTCACAGTCCAGTTGCTCTTGAACTTTACAAATTCATCTGTATCTTTCCTTTTGAGGACTCTCTGGTTTTCCTGCAACATCTTAATTACTCTGCTGGTCTAAGCCAGGATTACTGAGGAGCCTGGGAAGGAGCACACTTTAGCTGAATCTGAGCGCTTACTACTTGTCAAAATACTCTGTAATCCTTGGCAGGATTACTCTCTGCAGTGTTTCCTTGCTGCTAAATGACAAACAAATAAAATTTGCTGTTTCAATACAGCATGAAATGTTCTTTCACTTTCAATAGATCTGAGGGAATGTTTAACAAAGACACCAGAAGGTTAAACCCAGTAAGGAAGCTGCTTTTTGAAGAACGAAGGGGACAGTACGTCAGGTTTGTGGTGAGCTTAATCCTGGACCCCCAAGTGTTTCTAGTAGGAGGACCACAGCAGGTCTAACTGCGACAGGTCTGTTTCATGGAGATTTTTTTCAGCTCCTGAAGCAGAAATGTGTCTTGGAGGTGGTCAGAAAAAGCTCTCCAACTTCTGCATGCCAGGAACCATGGTCCACACTAACTCAATGCCAGAAGCAATGTTAGGGAAGGCAGTGAACATTCATAATAGCTAAAGAGATCTTAAAAAAGACAGCCCAGGATGGGAGTTTTGGGTGAAATTTTCAGTATGGCAGACAGTCTGTTCTAGCAAACAGTTGTTTTTTCTAGGGAAGTCCCAACAGAGAGAGAGGTACCAGTGTGATGGTGCCTTAGCGAGCTGTGGGGTTGTTTTCCCCGCACCAACACCTGCACAGCACTCGTGACCAGATGTGCTGACTTTCTGGCAACCAAACTCTGGATCAAGAGGGGCACACCGAGATTTACATCTCACAATGTTCCACAAGATTCAGAAGGGGTTATCGAAGCACCACTATAATTTTATTTCAAACAATTGCTGTCATGAAGCCCTGATGACTTCCCTGTAACTTGTAACAGTGGTGGATATAATGCAGAAATCCAAATACAAACACTTTTGCAATCACATTCGGCATATCTTCCCGGCTACTTTTATCTCCCAGAATAAGTGCATTTTCAAAGGTATTTTCAGCTGTTTTGATTTAGGGACATTTTACTATTAGTAATTTTGTAGGATTTTGGGCTGAGTTTGTATATATTCCTAGATCATTTTACTGACGGTTAATCTGAGGAACACTGTCAGAAAGCATGCTGTACCTATTCTCCTGATTCAGGTATTCTTCTGGTGGGATCTCAGTGCTTGCACATACCTCTTCCCAGAGTACTTTGTTAGTAGCTGCACCTGTATGTGCAGCTCGTCTTTCCCTGTATTAACACATTCACCATGTTTTCCTTCGTAAACTCTTCATACAAAAGAATTACAGAATTACTCCCCGTGTTTTTTCCCAGGCATGCTCTTCTCAGTCCTCAAGTGCTTGATGCCCTGCTTGTGCTTCATGGCAGTCGCTTCCACACCCTTTGTACATTTTCCAGGATCTGCTTCACACCACTGCGCTATTCAGTTTTTCCGTGACAGCAGGTGGCAGATGATACTGGCACAGTAAATTCTGGGATAACACCTAGTTCTTACAAATTTTCTGCCTCTATTTTTTTATCCTTACTCTGGTTTTTTTTCTATAAACAAAAACACTGTAGTTTCTGGCTCTGTTCGAGAGCTCAGATAAAGAAGCATGGACTACACAGCATACTGAACACAGACTCTAAGTGCCTACTTGTGACATGCTCAGTTCATATGCTTTATATGGCTGCACTAAAGCAAGCCACAGATTTTTCCTTGCTATGTTTGAATTACCTCCATTTCCCTGTTGCTAATCTTGAGCCAACCTCTCCTCCTATAGAGGGGGAAGCAAAATGTGTGAACTGTAGCCTCAGTATATTGTTCTGGATTAAAAAAACAACCAACCAACCAAATATTCCTCCTTCCCAACTGCCTTTAAATCATAAAAACCCATAGCACCATGAAGGATAAGCTTCTGAAATTCTTTAGATAATTCACATTAGACCTCTTAAATTTGGATCCAAAGCACCTAAATGTTTCGAGCACCCAGCAGTGCCTGTGAACTTCTCTGACTGCTCCTGGTCTGGGTCAGGCTTGCTCGTGACACCTCTAATAGCCACAGTCAGCTGAAAGAAGGTAATTCATTCCAGCAACCCATCCATACTCGGAAGCATTTTTGGTTTCTAAATCAAGAGATCAATGGAGGGAAACTATTTGTACTATAAATTCTGGTGATATACTGATAGTGAACAGAGGTAAGGATGAGGCAGTCCGTCCCTTCTTTGCCTCAGTCTGCACCCACAAGGTCTCCCAGGTCTTTGTGTACTGAAAGGGTTTAAGGAGGAGAACTGCTACCAGCAGTGGGTGAGGGTTGAGACCAGGATTACTTCAGAAAAAGTGACCCATACAGGTGCATTGGGACCTTACGGGCTGCACCCAAGGAAGCTCATGGCTGGCCAGTGCCCTTGCAAGGCTGCTATCTATAATCTTTGGAAGGCTGCAGAGACCAGCAGAAGTTCCCAACAACTGGGAGAAAGCAGAAAGCAGACTGCACACATTTTCAAAAAAGTCAAAGGTCATTGTGGGGAACTACAGGCCAGTCAGCCCCACTTTGGAAAATCATGAAGCAAGTCCTCTGCAAACACATTTCTGTGCACACGGAGAAGGTGGCGACTGGGAACAGCCAGCACGGATTTACCCAGGGTAAATAATACCTGACCAACCTGATGACCATCTATACTAAAATAACTGGGCTTGTGGACAAGGGGAGAGAAACGGGTGCCATTTACCTTTACTTCAGCAAAGCTTTCAACACCATCTCCCACAATATTCTTGTATCCAAGTAGATACAAGATGGATGGACACATATAACAAACTTACTGGTTGGATGGTGGGGCTCAGAGCGTAGTAGTTAACGAGATGCACTCTACCTGGACACCTGCGACAAGAAGGGTAATACAGAGGTCTATCTTGGAACACAACCTGTTTAACAGCTTTGCCAATGACCTGAAGGAGGTAACAGAGTGCCTTTTGGTCAGCTTTGCAGAAGACACCAAACTGCAGCATCAGTTGAGCAGAGTCGAAAGCAGGACTGCCATTCAGAGGGACCCAAACAGGCTGAAGGAATGGGCTAAGATGAATCTTGTCAAATTCAGCCTGGACAAGTACAAACTCCTGCATCTGGGAAGGAAGAAAACCTTGCAGTGATACAAGGTGAGGACTGACTGGCTGGGAAGCAGCTTGGTGGGAAAGGCCCCGGGGTCCTGGCAGACAGCAAGCTGCACATGAGCCAGTGGCAGCAGAGAAAGCCAAAGCATCCTGGGCTGAATTAACATGAGCACAGCCAGTAAAACAAGCAATTATCTCCCCCTGCTCAACACGTATCAGACCGCATCTGGAATACGATGTCCAGCTTGAGGCTTCCTAAAACAAGCATGGCATAGACAGGTTGGAGTACAGCAGGGGCCGCCACCAAGATGGTCGGGACTGGAGAAGAAGAGACAGCATCAGGGGATCTGAGAGCATCCCCCCAGTACCTATGAGAAGGCCATTGAGGAGACAGACTCAGGCTATGCACAGTGGGGCATGACAAGAATCACAGAGTCATTTAGGTTGGAAAAGACCTCTCAGATCATCAAGCCCAACCGAGGACAAGAGTAAATGGGCATAAGCTAAAACATTAGGGGTACAGACCGGATATAAAGAGAAACTTTTTTGCCATGAGGACATCAAGCAGTGGGGCAGGCTGCCCAGGAAGGTCACACAGTCTGGGAGGTTTTCAAGACCTGACTGGATAAAACCTTGAGCAACCTCATCTGATCCCACAGCTGACCCTGCTTGGAGCAGGAGGTCGGACAAGAGACCTCCTGAGGTCTCTTCCAGCCTGAACAATCCCGTGATCCGTCCTCTTGAATTAATTGCTACTGAATGTAGTGTCTCCACATTTGAAGATATGAATCCTTATCACGTGTTGGACAGATATAAACATGGGTGGTTTGGATGGAGCAGAAAGATGGCAACAAGCGGAAGAATGTTAGGGCCCACTTTGTCAGGGCTGCTGAGTGTCTCCTGCGCATGGAGACACAGGACACTTTGCATGGGTGCTACAGCCAGAAAACTGGGTGAGAATTTTACATCAGATACAGTTTGTTTGTCCCCTGCCCTCCCTTCTCATTGAGGTAATAAGCCCTGACAGGGTTACCCGAGGTTCACTGAATCAGTGAATTGGCTTAGATGGTTGCCAGTGTGGATCTAAGAATATCTGTCCTAAATTTTTTTTTAGCACTCCAAATACTACAAACACTCATCCCAATTGCTTTCCAAAGGGATTATTTTTTCTCCACTGAAAAGCAGCCAGCTCCACAAAGCTGCTTGAACTCGGTTGTGGCCTGAGCCAAGTTGATTTTTAGCATTAAATAAGGTTTCTAAATTGCTTTGGGGTCCACAGATGACAGTTCTTACAAATTTGCAAAGATGGGTTTAACTCTGTAAAGACCCAAGTCACACAAGCAGTTCCTACTCAGTGATATCAACTCTAATTTTCAGTGGGACCATGGATTTTTTGTGTGAATATGAAGCATCAGATTACCAGCCTGCCAACTCCAAACATTTCAAAAACATGAGTAAGTCCCATGAAAAATAATAATGTCACTTGAAAACTGTAAGATTTGAAAGATTCTTTCAACACATTAATTTTCTGTTGACAATTGCATGTTTTAGGTTCACTTTTTAAGCACCACCTTGAAAATAAAAATGTCAAAACCTTCATTTTTTAAAAAAATAAAAGTTGGCTTTGTCATGGTCGGTTCCTCCAAGAAAAGGACCCTCAGGACAAATATGACAGCAACGGAAGAGCTGGTAACACAGACAGTGTTTTGCTCAGGATAAAGGCCCATTTTCCTGTGGAGAGGAAGGAAAGGTCTTTGAGAGGAAGGCTGATCTCTGCTAGAACCAATTAGGTTCAGTGATACTTAAAACCACTCCTGACACACAGATATCTTTGTTTTGTTATCATGATTGTTCAGTGATGAAGATGCTACAATCTTCCTCAGCAAACTCTTCCAGAGCTTCAGTATTTTAAAATAAAACCTAATTCTCCATGTCTTTCCATTTAAGCAAATCACTTCTTATCCAGCTTACAGGGGATACAGAGAGTCTCATTTCTGGGAGAGGCAGTGGAAAATGGGACAGGAGATTTCTGGTGCGAAGCAACACATGGCTTCCATCAGCCATCTCTACTCTGGACTAAAGAACCAGTTTTCTCTCAAGCTTTCCTATTACACCACGTTTTCTAAATCTCTGATTAGTCTTATTGATTGCCTTTGTTGCTCGCCAACGTAATCCACTTGTTTCTAGAAGTAAGGTGCCCAAATCTGTTCTGATTACTTCAGCTAAGTTTTCACTAGTTCTCAGTGGCACCTTTCTTTTGTTATTTATTTAATGTCTTATTTGTATCATGACTCTGCATCCTGCAATGGTGGTTGCTGTTTTTTGGATGACACTGTGCTGACTTGTGTTCTGCTTGAGATCCGCTGCATCTCTTACATCATTTTCTGCCACGCAGAGGACTCTTTTTTTTTTTAATAGTAGGGGTTGGAAGGGACCTCTGTGGGTCATCTAGTCCAACCCCCCTGCCGAAGCAGGGTCACCTACAGCAGGCTGCACAGGATCT
>Ga0065711_1004108_pt1 | contig 24953 bp, 16 predicted proteins | sample Hoacrofraction12_FD_59098 | JGI IMG/M metagenome (GOLD analysis project Ga0065711, IMG submission 59098) | Hoatzin crop microbial communities from Cojedes, Venezuela - Epithelial fraction 12 v2 (version 2) | ecosystem: Host-associated > Birds > Digestive system > Esophagus > Crop | place...
CCCCCCCCCTTTTTTTAACTCTTGCCAGTTTAATATTGAGTGTATCCATCTTGAATTTAAGAGGAGTGTTGAAACACACTGTCTTAAATGCGTTGTAAATGGCATAGGCTATTGAGAAATAGCAGTCTTCTTTCTTCCATTAGCTATCTCACACTACATCAAGATGGGTTTATTTGTGAATGACATAGAGATGCCAGTGCTTTCTTGTGGTGTTGTCTTTTTTTCTTCTGCCTTGCCTTCCCTCTTCACGCAGAAGCTTTGTCATGTGGACTCACTGTCTTCCTTACAGCTCAATCAGGAACTGGGTTTGCAGACAGGAGCAGGCTCAGTTCATACCCTGATCCCAGCCAGGAGCCATGAGAGGACAGTGTGACACAGAGCCCAGGCTCATAGGCTTTCGTTCCTGCAGGACCTTGTTAGTTTGGCCTGTGTGCTCTAGAGACTTTTATCGCTTTCTGGTCAACAAAGAACATGAACTGATCAAGCTATCCCCAAAAACCTGGGAAGCAGAAACAGCACTGGAAGCTTCTTGATACTGCCAGAAATGTCTTTTTCTGTGTATTTTAATGTTGGAACTATTCTATGTCTGAGGATGTTACGAGGAGAAGCTTACACCACCCATCTTGAAGCACTGATTCAAAATATGCTGGCCTTGGTTGTCCACCTTGACTCTATAATATTACCTTCTCATGTAGCTGCAAGCCTTTAAACCCCACTGTGTCAGGTTGCGTTTTGGCAGTAGGGGCGACAAAAGGTCATATTGACTGATCTCAGCCTTGAGAAATGTTGCCCAACAGTTTAATCCCGGTCTACCTATTAATTTTTCTTCCACAAGTTCTACTGAAGTCCCCCTTTGCCATGCTAAATAAGTTTTCTTCTGCTTTGATGCATCTGCTCTTCAGAGACTTTTACTTGTGCTTCCCTTAGTTTTATGTTAGCCAGAAACAATTCTCAGCATGCAGCTGGACACTTACATGTGACAGCAGTTCTGGAAATAATTGCCCCATCAATGTTAACACCCTTCCAAGTCAGACTTTGTAATGTTCAAAGTGAGTCCGGGTGTTTTTTGACACAACAGTGAGCAGGTTTGCCTACCCTCAACAATCAATTATTTTGTCTCAGCTTCTTACACCGTAGTAACTGCTTCGCAAGAGCTTGTCTGTTTTTTAAAATTTTTTTTTCTTTTGCCTTTTGTCCATTTTTAATCTTCCCTGGTTAGTTCTGCTAGCCCTCCAAGATATTCTGTGGCAGTTTTTTATGAACTGCCTCCAAACTACCATTAGTTTTTGTTTACACAAAATGCAGAACTGAGCATGATTTTTCCATAGCAGACTGCACCCGATCAATATAGATAAAAACCATTACTTCCCTGTTACTTGCTGTCTCTGCATATGCAGCCTAAAATTGTGGTGACCTTTTTTGCTGTCAGACTGCATTGTGGACTCATGTCTAATTTACTATCTGCTACTGACCCTCAGTCTCTCCTACCCACTGCTGTTTTCTGGGTTTGTGTGGTCTGGAGGGTTTTTATTTTCTTTAAAAAAACCCTAGACTGTATTCTATTACTTCCAAGTTGAATTTAATCTTACGTTTTTTTCTGTGTATAGGTTCAGTCTCTCTAGATCTCAGCACTCTCTGTCCTTACTGGTTTTCTGACTCTTGGGTTTTGTAGTCTCTGTAAATTATTTCAAAGAAATTGCAACCTTTTAATGTGTAGAAGAGAGGTTTCGCCACCCTACATATGTTATTTTCTTGCGAACTTTTTGTTTGTATCTACTTACACACATCATTAGTGTAGTTAGCAAGTGCTGATAAATGGAAGCTGAGTGACAGGTTACTTCTGGAAAGCTGGCTTTGAGAGTTGTTGGCCCTGTGATAACTGAGTTGCTTTGAATGGATGAGGTCACCTGTAGCACTGTAAAAGAGGAGGAGATGAGCAGGGCAGGGTGCTGGAGAACTGCTGTGGGACAGAAATCCAGTGGCCTGGCAAGGAACTACAGAGAGATGCTGAAAGACAAACTGGGACAGGTATGGAAAGACAGAGAATTATGAAGCAACCCAAAAATGGAGGGAATTTTTAGAAAAATGGAGAAGTCCTCTTACCTGTTGTGTGTTCTTCATTCAACTTTTGCTAATGTGGTGCCTACCTTAAGGTGAAGACAAGGCAGCGTGCTTTTAATGTGGAGCAAACGCCCGTCTTGTTGATGTGCTTTTACTGATTTAACCAGATTCAGTGTCAGCTAGACTTTACCTTGCTTTCTGTAGCACTACCTCTCTTCTATAATGAAGAAAAGGGTTCCATGGGGAATGAGGTATCCCGATTTCCTTTTCAGAAAGTTCATTAGGAAAGGGAATTGATTTTCACCATCTCTTCACTCAGAAAAGGATGTGTTATTCTATGAGTAAAACAGACTTCCAATATACGGGTTTATTTGAACCCTTCACGCTTATTCCACAGGGAAGTTTCAGGAGATGTTCAAGTCCTTCTGAATCAGCAACGGGGAGAGGAAAAGCTCCTCTGAACAACTGTGATCTGAAATAATTGAATTTCTCACAGCTCTAGTAATATGAAATGTGTATTTAAACATGGGTATCAAGATGAAAGAAACTGTGACTCAGAACTTTCAATTTAGTGGTTTAACACATGCTGAATGCTCTCGCTGATTTCCTGGCAGTGCTCAGATTAAAAATTGTTTGCTGAGCTAGAAAAAAAAATGACCTCGTGCTGTTGATATTGGGGAAGCTATGGTCACTGTGTGCCAGCTCAAGGTCTGGTCTTAAGAGTGCCAATTACTCTAGCTTTATGCTTGAAGTGTCAGTTTTGCTATCCATCTACCTGCTATTAAGGCCAGTGGTAGTAAACTGTAAGGTCTGTGGCCAGTGCAGTAGCTTCAGCAGTAACAGCGTGTGTAACAAAGGATTATGTGAAAGTTGTTCAAGCTATCAATTATCAGGGTTTGCTTCTCTGGCTTTTTTCACGTTTTCACTGTCGTGCAAGTTTGACAAGAAGAATTGTAAACAAAAGACAAAAAAGGCATTGTTAAAAACATAATAAATGAGTTGGGAAAAGGAAGGCATTGTCAGAAATCTGGCCTTTTCATGTTCCCCAGAAATTCCTAATGATGTGAAGAAAGGACTGTGATCTTAGATATGTAAAACTGATTTTTGACAGGTCGAGATGTCTGCTCATCAGTGCTTTCTGAATTGTGAACTCTTGATATCCTGCTTCACAGAATATGAAGGGCCCTGTAGAGCAGCACGCAGTGAACATGCCATATGTACCCCAAGGGTCTTAATATCAACAACTGGAGAACAGATACAGTGAGCTACTGTTCCAGTTTTTGTTTGTCTCCATTACATAAAATAAGGGACCAACCCCATCCCTGGTGTAACTGTAAACAGTTTCTGCACCTGAAGAGTCTTGAAAGATGTCTGTCCTGTCTTCTTGAGCTGTGACTCTTGAATAATTTAATGGAGATGTTTGCCCTTGTGTGTCAGGGTGTCTGAGAGACGTAATGTGCAATCAGGCAGAACCAAGACAGTGCTATGAAACTGCATGTCAACTGCTGCCTGATCCAGTGCCTAGTTGGCATCTTCCTGCCTTCCCCAGCAGATTTGGATCATGTTCACATAGAGGCCAGATAGTTCTGTGCAAGCTTTGAAAGAGAGGGAGTTAAACTGGAAGGTATTTTTTTCTGAAAATAAATTTCAAGTGCTTTCTTTCCTTTTTGTAAGATGTGTATGTCTGACTACAGTTTGTGATGTTCCAGACCTGTGACTAATGGGGACACCAAAACGGTAAATACAACTAATGTTTCTACAAGGCAAGGTTCATGTAACATGGCCTAGTTTTGATCTCGCTTATTTCTGATGTTAGGCTGCTCAAGTTTGTTGTAGATCTGATTTGCTCTGGAGTAAATAGTAGCACAATTAATTCCAGCTGTTGATGTGATGCATCAGGATACACTATGGGATGTAAAGTCACAAATGTCTGAATGAGACAGTTTGGTTACTGAAACTGTATAGGACTTATTATGGATGTTGTGCTGCACAGTCTCTGAAGGGGAGAGTGTAAGATCCATTTCCATGCAAAGTGTGTGACTTGTGCCAAATTATTACAGATAGATTTATGATACAGACAAGAGACTGAAAGGAAACACTATGTCAGAAATGAATTAGAAGTCAAGAAGGAAAAAGAAATGTAAAACACTTGGGCAGCCTGTATCTTTTTAATATTTCAAATAGAAAATCATATTTCACTTGCTCAGGGCCTTTGGTCCAGGGAAGGTACTTAAACTAGTTCTTAAATTTAACATGGGGATGTCGGTATTAAGGCACAAATTTTTCTCCAGTGCTTTCCTGGGATTGGGTTTAAGATTTCAGGGGGATGGTGTCAACAGTATACTTTTATAATATCATTTACAAACAGCAGTTATTAGGGCATAATCAATATTGCTTTCATCTCCTGCTATTATTTAGACTATTTTCAAAGTGTACCAGCTAGAAGTGTCATTTGGTAGGGTAATTACATGGCATGTACTACTGACAAGAACAGAGAAGAGCAGAATATCTGCTTGACTTCAGAGCAAAACTTCCTTGCAGGTTCTTGCATCTGTATGCGTGAGAATTAGACAGGCTGAGCTTTATTGTCCTGGGCACTTCAGAAAAATTGAATTTCAAGCTGAGATACTTCAGTATTTTCATAAGATGGAGCATATCTTCCTAGTCATTGCATATAAGGAGCTAAAGGAACCAATTCTGCAAGGTGAAGCCACTCAAATATTTTGTGGTGCTTTTTGTGAAAATACAAAACAAAATGCAAACAAACAGTGAAGATCAATCGTGAAGAAAGCTACCAAGGGAAAATCAGCTCCTCTGCAGTAAAATTTGCAGTGGTCCTTTTACTAATGGAATTCCTATGCCTATACCAAAAATGGAGAAAGGTATTTCATCTCACATGTTCTAGTTAATTTTATTTATGACCTCTGTTGCAAGTATTCAGACCCTTTTTCCTTAAGTAATATGTGGCTGCTGTTGCATACCAATGACATTCACTTGCCATGTTTGTGATAAATTGCGATCAACAGAATTCAAGAATTCGTTCCTGGATTATTACAGGGAACATCCACTGGGTAGACATTGGCAGTATGAAGAGTATATATATACGTATATATATTTGCATTGTGTGTTCCGAGAGTTGTGGATGTGAGCAGGTCTTTTTCTCTCCAAAGTCCCTCTTGTACCCTGCCAGATCAGACCCACTGGGTAAGAGGCATAGGCACTAGCCCAGAGCTACTGCCCAGGATGCACCATCTTACTGGTTTACCAGTTGCTGTCAGAAAGAGTGAATTATGGCTGAATTTGGACTAAATGGGAACATTAATCCGAGTCTTTCCCTCCTGTCCAACTGTTGCATTTTATGAAACATGTAGGAATGTAATAATCCCTGAGACATCAGCTCCACTTTCAGATTTGGTGGAACTGGTGCCTGGGTTGATGTATAGGTGGGGGAGTGAGAAAAGATTTGGTAGACAGCCAAAGTGACCCATATTTTTTCTCAGAAAATAGGATGATTATTTTTTTTTCCAAAAACTGTGGAGTGCTAAAAGTCATGATGATAAAAAAGCTAAGAAGTTATCACTCCTGTTTATTCACTATAAATGATTCTCTCGGCTTAAGTCAGAACATAATGCGCTCGAATGACTGCACCTCCCACACTGTGCTGCTCGGAGTGGAAACAGGCTTGCAGGAGACGTTCTGCTTTCCCAGTCTCATTTTCTCTGCTAAGTGCAAGCCTTTGTTAAATCTAGGAACTGCTGTAGACCGTTTTTATGAAGGATCATAAGAAGTTAGAGTTTGCAGAGGCCAATTAGTTCTGCTTCATCTCTGCCAGTGTAGAGTTGTAGTATACAAAGTAATTTCTAGTGCTTTGTCTAGCTAATTTTTAACGTGGGCAGGTAGTGTTTTCACAGTTGAACAAAACTCTTTTTTCCCCTGATGTTCAGGCTAAAATGTTCTCTTTCTTGTTTTCATCCAATGACCCCTTGTTATACTGCCTTGTACCACACTCAGCGGCTTGATTTGCTTTTTGGTGTTCATAGCGTGTAGGTGCATGTAGAAGGTTGTTGTATTTTGGCTGTGTAGTGTTTCTTTTTAGAAAAGGGAGGTCAGAAATATGTGCCATTGAACCCCTACCATATGCTATGCAATCAGTTACACTGCTTGGAGGAGCACTGGTGACAGACTTTGAAGGCTTAACAAGTCATTTTGTTGCAATGAGCTGCTTTTTTCATGTATTATTCCATGTTCTCCTCACTCCTGTGCTCACAGTAGGAGCCAGCCTTTTTTTAGCCGCTCCTTATTTGAATTCTTTCTCTTTTAGCTACCCAACTCCATAATAAACTGTAACAAGGCAAAGATGTACACTCAGTAAATCGCCTCTTTTGGCAGAAGAGAAAAGTTTGTGCTTTCTTTCATAATCCTCTTTACATATTTCAAATTAATTTGTTTCCACAGCTTTTCTCCTTTGTATGTTTTTTTTTAAATGAACCTATTGTCTGTTACCCTGGAAAACTGCTGTCCCATACACACTGTGCTGAAGATATCTGCTCAACCTCAAATAATCTGCCTGCTTTTACCAACATCATTGCCTTTGCTTAGTTTTAAAGGGATACAATCAGATCAAATTTGGCCAAAAACCAGCTTCTCAGTTCCTGTGAGACCTAGGAGTTGTGGAGTTTGTTGAAACAAATATGTAATTTCAAATAGACATTTTAAATACAGGCAACAAATAGAAATTCCTCCTTTAAAACTGGGCCTACTGCACTGTCAAATGTCTATTTGAAGATTGCAGTAAACACAAGGAAAACTGATCGGTCTGACTTGTTTAGCAGAAGATACTTATAGAAAGGAAACCATCCACGCTTATAAAACTACACTTTCTTCCCTCACACTGACCGAAATATCATCTATTGATACTACTCATTAGGAAAGATCCTCCTTTGGCAGTTTTACTGCAGTCTGGAAATGGATTAAGCGAGATGTATATAATGTGTACTTGGCTTAGGTGAAGTTGAGTCGAGTACCTCCTAGGGTAAACCCAAGCCCTAGTCTAGTTTTCTGCCTGTGTCACTACTGTAATCAGGAGAGTTACAAGATGTGGCTGATAGAGCGGCAGCTGAGCCAGTGGACAAAGGAGTATTGAGAAATACTTCCCATATGCTGTGATTAACTCCAGACCACTGGGTAGTCCTCACAAAAAGTGTGCAAAAGCCCCATTTCACAAAACATTTCAGCGGATCCATGGTAACATTCGCCCCGAGTAGTTGGCGTCTTGGACATTTCCAAACCCCCTTTTTGAATGCTGAAGGTACCAAGTTTCTTCAAGTTGTAGAAATCTACTTCCTGCTTGAATGCAGCATACTTCATTTGCATTACCCGCTGCTGTAAACCCTGAGTTTAGCTTGTATCATGGCAAACAAAAACAGTTTGTGAACACCACCTGTGTAGAGGTGAGCCTACTTTATGCTGCTTGTGTTCCTGGCTGTTTTGAGATCAGCTGAGCTCAAGGTGTCAAACTGGCTGTAAAGCTTGACCTGCCGATGTTAGGTGTGGAGAGGCTGCTATAGCTTCTCTTATGTCTCCTGTGTTTTCTCAATACTTCCTATTGGCAAGTTCTTAAAAAATACATCATTATCACAATTCCTATTCTATTGGTACAAAATTGAGGCACAGTGAAAGACATATCATACTCTCAGTGGCCAGGCCAGGAATAGCACACTGTGTTTAGAATTCAGGTCCGGTATTAGGTGGCAAAAGAGCCTGCAGGCTGGCATTTAAAGATTTAAAAGGATAAAGAGAAAGAACAATTTCTAATAGTACTGGAGTGGTTGGTATGGCTTTGGAAGACACCCCAAAAGCCTTCTTTGCAAGTGCAATTCAAAGATAAAATACAATACTGTCAGTTCTGGTCTTCACTTTTGGTAACAGACGTAGTTGTTGCATCTGTTCTTGATTCTTGGGTTCCAAAATGTTCATGTCTTACTACTGAATGAGTAAATTAAGTCACTGAGTTATTACCCCTTGCAAAGTGCTGGGAATTTTAATGTGGGCTTATTTGTCTCTCATAAGGATAGAACTGAGAAGCATGAAATGTCTCAGTAGATAAAAGATCATCTGTCCCCATGCGTGCAACTCACCATTTACCTAAAATCCTTGGACATCACCCAGGAAAATACATCTTGTCTCATTGCATGATTTGTAAGGTAGCCAAATTGTACTTTTCACAGGCAGGATGTAAATTGCTTTTCTGTAAAGTTTTATCTAACACATGTGAACGTCACTTTTAGAAGTGACTATTATCTTTCCAGGTGACCATATGCCATATGATGGATGTTCCAGGCATCGGGTAACAGGCTTGCAATCGCTTTGGTTTGCCATCCAGAAGTGGCCCTCTTGGATATCTATCTAGACTCCTGGTGCAGTTTTCACAGTCTAACTCAAAGGAAAGCTGATTAGGTATTTCAAAATGAAGCAGGCATCTAACAAAAAAATGAGTGAGTTTCCTTGGAGTTTGGGAAAAAGTTGAATCCTGACCTGGTGCTTGCACTGCACCACTCTTAGGATGTTCGCCAGACGTATGCCCTCAGCTGATGGAGCTGTTACAAATTTCACCAGGCCCTCAAAGCATTTCCCCCTGCTGATTAGTATCATTTCTGCCTTGTCCAGGTTGAGCAGCAGCCAGCTGGCCTTCTTCCAGAAACCGATTTCTGCCAGACATTGTTTGAGGTTGGCAGCAGCCATGTCTGGGTCAGGAAGGAAGGAGACAGAGCTGGGTGTCATCAGTGCAGTGATGGTAGCGCAGCGCGCACCGCTTCGCAGATGCCCTGCAGCAGCTGATGAACCAGAGAGGTGGATGGAAGTGAATCCAGTAGGAAAATCTGAGGATGCGCCATTGCCTAATAAGAGTTGAAAAAGCATATCAGCTCGCTCGGAGAGAGGAGGAACGTCTGGAATTTCTCCCTATGGATTTTTGTGCTCAGTAGTGTATAAATCTCATAGTAAGCAGGTTGTTCTGGGCAGTGTTTACACTCAGCCAGTGTAAATCCCTGTGGCCAGCTATTACCCACACGCTGGGGTTGTGAGCGACGCTGGCGTTGCTCAGGCAGCAGAATGTAAAGGACGGTGCTTTCTGAAACACCTCCAGTTTATGCAGCTTTTTTCAAGTACATTACAGGTGTATATCTGACATAATTTCAGACCATAGAGAATATTTAGTAAATGAAAAAATTTAGGTATGTAAATGCATGGTTTTGTGCTACGAATTCAGCCTGCGATGTGGATGTGTTCACTCTAACATGTGGCCCTGTGAGTTTGTGTTTCTGTGGTAGGACTTTGCAATACTTGTACCATAATGCATTGCTTGTGTGCCATTTTAGCTGTTACCTATATCAGACTGTGCCTGGTAAGGGCCAAATAGTTAGATCTCAGAAAATTGAAACATACTTGGGATGACTTGCAACCTTTGGTAAGAAGAAACTGAGCAGACAAGACTGAAACACAGGACGCATCTCAGATGTCCTGAGGAGAGGGAAGAAATAGGAGCAGCAGTGGTTTGAGCCCAGGAATAACATCTCTTCCCAAGGCTTCATTTAAAATGAGTATATTGAACATAAGGCTGACACGAGTAGATTAGTATTGTGTAAAATCTGTGAATTCAGTGTGAGCTGCTAGTTTAATGTGATGTCTTTAGGATGTGAACTCATTATGATAGTGATGTGATTGGTAAGCGGAAATTCAGAGTTTTTCTCCAAAGAGTGGGCTGCCAAGAAGAAATATCATTGAGTTTAAGTAATGCTTTAAATTGAGTACCAGAACATGTAATTTACATGTATTTAGAATTCTTACGTATCAACAAAACTGCTGTGAAGGGTCGTATCTGTTTGCTTTACCCGTAAGAGAAGCCCACCGACATCGGACAGTCAACTGTGTTTCTTATCAGAGTAAAATATTGCCTAAGAAACAGAGTTTGGCAGGAAAGGGTGTGGAATAAAATACCAAATAAAGTTTTCATGTAACTGAACTGTAAACAAACTCTTAAAAGTAAGGTATGTGCAGAACTTAAATGCTGTTGTTTGTTAGTGAGGCACAAGCTGGCACAACACCGTCAGTGATGGCTTGTGGACGACAGGTTTTTGAAATAATGCTTAGGAAAGACGATATCTTGAAATGTCTGTGCATGTTTGTATCTCGTGTGCTACAGGGAAGCATTGTGATTACGTAGGTTTAGGCTAACTGTAAATCTTCTGACTCTGAATTGCCATCTGACAGTCTTCCTAGGGGTTTTTATGCCTTCTCAGTTTTCTGTGGAACACCTTATTTTTGCAAAGAAAAATCAAACAGCAAATCATATCAATTGAGCCATTTTATTTTAAATGGGTGGGGGGATTATCTAAACTACTAGATGTTGTTTCTAATTATCTGGATTTGGTAATATGCAAGCTACTAATTCAGGCTTTCAAAATAATTTGCAGAAAGCATGATTGTGGTTCACCTCACTGTCAAACAAATGAACATTTTCCTCTGAAGATTTTCCCTAAACAAAGAAACCCTGGAAATCTATTCTATACCTAAGACCGTACAGGAAATTCCTGTATTGTAAAAAAAAGGTCGGAGTTGTATGCTTGCAATCTTGTACTGTTTCATTCAGACTTTCAGAGGAATTTTACTCTCATTAAATATTATGCTGTGAGCATTTCAGATTAAGCAATAAAACTTGGAAAAACTTTTAACTCCTGGAATAAGTCCTAACACTTTGGTCTAGTAGAGACAGAGATTCTGCAATACATATTTGTCTAGAGAAAGTTTAGGTGTATACTTGTATTTGTTTATGCCTTCAATAACATGAAGATGATGGTTGTGTAGGGTTTAGAGTGCCATTGTACGCTGAAAGGTGCACCGTATCACCTATGGCCACATTTAAAGCAGTCCAACTGGAGCCCTGTTATCTATCAGTTTACCAAAACAACATCCCTTTTTTTTTTCACTTTCTCTCTCTCCACCACCTCATATGCTTTAGAAACCGAATCAATTGCTTGTCTCGTACTATATGTCTCAGCAGGTCTGTATCGCTGGTCAAATCCAGAGATACTGCATTTGTTCATCTTCCGTTGAGAGTAGCTGGGAGTCAAGTCCTCAGCGTCACTCCAGATCAAGCCCTCTTGAGATTTATCACATTAAAATAAAAAATAGCTCATTATTATTTAAAGCAGTAGGCTGATTGAATAACACTCGGGCAAATGCACAGTCTTTCCTGGCTAATAGAGCATTGAGAAAAGGTTGTGATTTTCTCCTGCATTCATATTGTTGGAATTTACAGTGGTTTAATTTCTCTTTTATTCTGAGTTAATTACCAGTGGTTTACAGTAAGCACTCAGTCTTTGACAGTTAGGTTGTGTGGCTGCATGGGGTCTGATCAGATAAATTGCACAGATTGGCAGAAAGTGACTGTTATTAACCAGCATGATGGCTGGTGGGGGATCATCAGGGTCTGAGGGTCTCAGAGAGGGGGAAATGGAGATAAACAGGAGCCTTATGCTCTTCCTGAGTAGTTGCAGGAGTAACTAGAGAATCTCGGGGCATTTTAAGTCTAACTTGCCACCTAGCTGGCAGATTTAAAAATTTCCTTAAATATTTATTTGGTTTCTTTTATCAGTTAGAAATGCAAGGGCCTTTGTTACTTAGGAGTGATGTGTCTAGTTCAAAGGGTGAGTGTGTATTTTTGTATTTTATTTTTGTTGCTACTTAAATTAGTAGAAAAAAAGATACTGTTCAAAACATTGTCTTTTAAAGCCAGGGACATCTGCTTCTAGTGGCAGACTTGCAGGGAGCTGATGTGACCAGCTTGCTTGTACGTCCTGTAAACTACAAGCTTGAAAGAATTTTAGCTTTTCTTTCTGGACCGTTTTCTTCCTGGGCCCCACAGGCTCTTCCGTAGAAACCATCACCCCTGTCAAAAAGAGGCTCCTGTGAGACTTCCTGAGTAGATGCAGGCTCAAAAATAGGTCCTTATTTTAGCTGTAGGAGGATCCAAGCACCTCCTTCATAGATGTCCATCTAAGGAAAATTATCACATCTATGTATGAAATATACTACATATAAAAATATTGACTCATAGCATTAATCCAAGGTGATAAAGTATTTTGCTGATGAATACTTTACCATTAATAATGACAGTCAGTAATTTACTCTGGTAGATTTGAATGTAATTTACGCAGAGACCCATCAACCGTTTATAAAAAGTCACCATTTTCTACGCTAGCTTGGAAAAGACAGCATTTTCCCTGTTGTGAGGCTGGTTGGCTTAGGAGCTGTGAGAAGTTTTGTGTTTTTACTGATGCATACCACCACTTACATGGAGGGGAGAGCGTGAGGCTGATCAAATGGAAGAAATAGGATAAATAACCTCAACATGCATGAAAAGCTAGGGAAGAGCCATGGTCCCGGCAGTGCAGGTGAGCCCTCCCTGTTCTGGTGCCCCAGATGGACCCACGAGCCAAGGATAGAGCACGGGGACCATGACCCAACCTCACCTGCCCTGGGAGGAGTCAGAGGAGCTCCCGCCTCCACCTTTCTACTGGGAGTGCAGGCCTGGTTCCTCTATGGACAGATGTGGTCTTTGCTTCACCTTAATTTTGAAGATGGCGCCCAGATAAGGCTGCTCGGTCTTATTAAGAGGAAACGAGCGGGTGTGTCACAGTGAGCTGCACTGCCAGCACTGGTTACCAAAACCAGCAGTGTTAGTACTTACCATATAATAACAGCGTTATCTGCTGGCATCTGGTGTAAAATTAGATTGTATAACATGTTGACAGTACTGACAAAGTCTAGCATGAGAAACAAAATTGTTGCATTAAGACATGGGAAGGAGCTTTGCTGGCTGGGGTTGTTAACTCTTCAGGACAAGAGCTGCTCTGGTCTCTGCTTGGAGACTCCTGGCTCCAATGTAATTAAGGTCATCATAAACAGTGTGGCTTGCTACCATTTAGGGAGATGAATCATTTAGCTTTATAAATTTGAGAATTTCTTCCTCGTTGGTATTCCCCTGGTTGTGTTTAAGGCAGTGTTACAGGCCCTTCTTGCAAGAGTACATGACACTGAAAACATTTACCGTGATACCTTGTTCTTACATTCTCTTGATTCTGAAGCTAGATGTGTTTCTTAATTAAGTAGCCAATATATTTAAGAGCAGGACTTCTTGCTTGATTGTGTGCACAGAAGAGAATCCTTTAGCAATACTGATGTGGTATGTAAACAAGACTATCACCAGTGTCAAGATAGAGATTCTTATAGTATTCATGTTTATAGAAAAAATGTTGTTTGAGCTGATCCTATGTGTAACTCCTTTTGAGGATAGTAAATAGGAGTCTGGAAGGCTACTTGCCTGTGACTCACAGAAGATGAGTTTTTTTTGACAGGAATAAATATTTTAACAAATCTGTAGGCACTCAGTTCTTGTGTATATCTAGGCTGCATAAGGTATCTGTTTGCAGGTGGACTGTGGCTGCAGAGGTGAGATTCACATCTTTTTCTGTGACTGTTCCAACCTAAACCCACAGAGATAAAGGAAATAAGCGTAAATAAGTCATGTTTTTTCAAAGTCCTGCCTATCATCCCAAGCTTTCTCTCCCTCTTACTTTCTTGTGAAGGGAGTGCCTTTACGCACTTTCAGGTTGTTTACTTTCTAATAACCTTTCTGTTGCAAATCAATATTATTGATAGCTTTCTCCTGAGCCTAATTGCATTAAAAAGTAAGCTTCTGTAGAAAGCTTTGCTTTTATGTCCTTTGCACAGACTCCTGTACCTGGCTGCACCGGTGCTCTGACTGTAGTGTGAACTGCTTGGATGGGTAGGTGACAGTCCCAATGAGTGTGTCATTTTGAGCCATAGTCTGTTTAATATACTGCTTATTGGTAGCTATTATGCAAAAATATCCTGCTAGTTAATGGAAAGGAACAAAAAAAATGTCTAAAGGGACACTGTTGTCATTGTGTACTCTTGGTGGCTTTTTATACCTGGTTGTGTAGCCAAGTAGCCTCACACTACCCTGTCTAGATACTGCAGTGGTTGGACCTTAACTGTTGCCATATTTTCACATCCAGAACCTGCAGCTTGGAAGATCTGTGTCCTTTAAGAGTACAGGAACTTGAGACTATGTCCTTTCATAACCTGCTGAAAACAAGAGTCGGAGGATTACCCAGACAGAGAAAGCAGCAATCAAGGGCCAGTTTAGGGAAACAAAGCAATCTAATGATAATGTAGACGATAATGTAGACCTCACTTTACGTACTTATAGACATAGTGTGCACTGCACTTCTTTGGCATTTTTCATTTCCTTGAGTGACATGCAAAACTGTTTATGTCACCCAGAGAGGGGGCAAAAATGAAGTACTATGCTGGTGGTGAGATTCTGTGGGAATTCCCTAGCCCAAGCATCAGGCCATTAGGTGTGCATGATGTGCAATATTTGTGCACCATGCAATGGGAATCACTTGCCTGGAATGAACTGCAGTGGTGTCTCACTGGTGTGTAACACTGGGGTTGGAAAGCCTACCCTAGGCATGCCCTGCTGAAAGAGATCTGGATCTTGGGGAGTGTGCTCTTAACTGCCTATAAATTGCTCAGCTAGCTTGTTATTGAGGGCAAGAAGCAGGGGTGTAGGGAAAAGAAAAGCCTGTTGCCTTTGCCTCTAAGTAGTGTTGCTCGTTTAATGGATGGGTAACAGGAAAGAGTGCAAGGGGACGCCATTGTTAATGTGAACTCCTGCAGTTTTTATTATACTTGCACCCGCTATAGTTAGGGTTGAGCAGCTGTTTCCATTATGAACTCTTATTTCAGGGGTTTATAACTTGGTTGTAAAAATTTGCTTCGGGCTAAACTCTAACTTACTGGGTCTTAGCCTGGGAGAATTTTCTTAAACAAAGCTTCAAAAGAAGAACTTCATCTAGTCATTGTTCTGCAGGCTTGCACAGAAGCTAAATTTGACTGAAAAGCCTTCAGATCTGTTTGTAAAACTGAGTTGATTACATTTCCCTCTGTCAAAGTTTTAAAAAACTCAGTTTGAACTACAAAATACAGCTGAAGAATGTAAGTGACAGAGAGGAATGCCATGATGACTCAGCTGATGTCCTTTCAGTCTGGTAGCTGTTGGGTTATGAAAGTTTTCCTTTGAAAAGACAGCAATGTGCTATTGCCATAGGATGAAAGAATGCTGGATTTGCTTTCACTCATAGGATCTGTGAAGGTTTAGCGCCTGTGTGTATTGAACTGCACCTACATAATACCAGCACCGAATTCACTCTTTGTAACATACCATTTCTGCAAAGGTGTCTTAAATTTGCTTGGCCATACGTATGTTTAAATTCCCTGGACATATAGTTTCTTTCTGAAAAATCTTAGAATGCCACCACCGGTGTTCCCAAGTCGTGCTCAGTGGCCTTTAACTGTCTTTGAATGATGTGTTGATGAGCTTTTTTAAATAAGATGCAGTCACGCTATAAATACACATTTTACCTATAAAAAGGATTGTTTCTTGGCCCTTCTAGTTTGTTTCCATGGCATTAGACATGCACTGGAAACTGGCAAACTTCACCAAAAAAATCAGCAACATTTTGCAGTAAGATTATGAAAAAAACCTTCTTAATACACTCAGTCTTCTGTTTGGCTTGCTGAATTACAGTTGTAAGACATCAGGACAATGTGAATTTCCTGCTTATGGATTTGTATGTGCCATCATCATCTATTGTCAGATTTGCAAAGTTGTTTAGATAGGTGAAACTGCAAAACAACTTCTTTCACTTTCCAGGGGCAGGAACAAATTGTTTCGGCAGACTGTCCAGTATATCTGAAGACATTTCTGAATATTTCCTTCATTGGCATCATTCTTAGGTGACCTGAGGAAAACTTGTTGTGACCCCTGGGGCTCAGCGTAGGAAGTATGGTCAGTGCTGTATGGGAATACAGGACTGGACCAGAGTTAGGTTTGGTACTTGGTATCAGCAGTACAGTAAGGTTTGCTCTTGTAACACTTCTGGACCTAAAAAACTGAATTTTAAGTATGACGCATTGCTCTTCAGGTTTTAGATGTTATGCTGAATCAAAACTGCCAAAGTTGGTAAAGATGCTTACGTTTGTCCCAATCTTATGAAAATAGGTAGGGAAGAATATATGAATCCAGGTTTCAATTTAAGTATCTTCCATCAGAATACCTCTGCACTACTCAGAGCCACCAATTCTATTCTTCTGAGCTGCTTTTGCCAAAGGAGATTGCCCCATCCTTGGTGAAGCGTATATGTTGCTCCACAGATGTCTTGTCATCTTTAACTATTCTGTGAGGAGGCAATCTATGGGATGGAGTATTGCAGATACTGATATTTTGTAGTGCCTTTGTGTCTCCCTGTGCTGCTCCTGGTGTGGCCATGAATGCCACCACTGAGATTTCTCTGTCGCTGGCTAGGCTTCTGTAACTCCATCACATTTCTGCCTCCTATATGAGGGATGTTAACTTATGGTGTCATTATTGTTGAGAAGTATCCTGAAAGACAATATACTTTTTCTGGGCTCTTGACACCTGAGCTAAGAATGTGGAATATATTATGATTATAACCTGCTTAGTCACTAGCACAGAAATATCATCCAAACTAAATCTGCCAAAACAAAATATTTCTTTACCTCAAAGGCCGAGGTTCGAAGAAAAGTAGGGGGAAAAATTCTGCTTATGTTGAAGTTATTCTCATTCTTCTACCCAGAATCCCCTTAGGAGGATGCAATCTCATAGTCTGGAGCCCATTGCTGAAGATGAGATGGTGTCTCCCTGTCTGGCATTGAGGAGAGTGTAGTTTGATTCTGACTGCTCAACTACAGCTGCGCAGGGTAAAGACAATTTCACACAGGCAGAGACATGCAGTCCTTCTAGGTTTAAACCTAGAATTTCTGTTGGAAATGAATAAATGAGCAGACGAACACAGGGGTCTGGCGCTGAGAACTCCTGTGAAGATGCTACCGCATTTATTAGCAATTTCAGTTTCTCTGTTCAGGTATAACATTGTGATATTGCAACGAGTGTCAAAACCCATGGTTTCTCTAGTTAAAAAACAGACAAAAATAATTTTCTTCAGGGATAAGAAGAAAACAGGCAGTCTTTGAATTAAGGTGTAGTGATATGTATAGTAAGGCTAGACTGTGCATCAGGACCCCCTAAAGAACTTTCCTCCCTCAGAATCATTGTTCTGGGCTTTTATTTAATAACTATATTTGAGAGTAAACTAAAAATTATGGGTCACCAGTGGATGAGTTGTATCCTGAGCTATACCTGTCCCATGAAGTGTATGTCACAAAATTAAATCAGGTGACAGTGACTGCAGTTACATGGTGGACACCAGTCTGCCCTGTGACGAGAAGGAGTTTCAAGGTGTTCACAAGAGGATGTCCTATTCCATGACTCCCAGTCTGCATATATCTAGAGGTCCTTCCTGCTGACAGTAAGCCATGGCCAAATGAATCACCCTGCCAGACAGGGATAAAAAAGGGTTTCTTGGTGTTTTCAGCTCAGGCCTCATAGAATAAAAGCTATGGAACCTTACTTAAAAAAAAATACAAAGGAAGAAAATAGACAGGGAGAGGCAGCAGGACAGACAGAAAGGGCTCATGCAATTTTCAGTCCTGTGAGGGATTTTGAGTGCTTCTGGAGTGCCAGATCAGGAAGGCTGTGCTTTCTGCAGTTAGGACTTCCCACAGTTACTCTGACCATATGTACACAGAACAGCTGCTAAGCTTGTAGCATTTGATGCTGTCTCAGTTTCCTCTGGCTACAGGCTCTGGAAGTGTGTGTTTTCTCATGATGCCTCTCAATGGTGCTTTCTGGGTGATGTGCCACTGTGTTCTCCCCCAGGCATTACATTGCTGCTCCTCTGGTGTTCCTCCTGTCCACTATTGTCCTTTGTCCCCTCTTCCAGCCAGCCTGCTACTTCCAACATTTTTGCTCTGCATTTGGAGTTCATCTGTCTTTCAAAGCAGTTGCTTGAGTTACCTCCATCATCACACCCTTTCTCAGGTCCCTGCCGGTGAATTCTCCCACCCAGAATCCTGCTTTACTGCCCACTTTTACTGCTCCTCATACACCCTTTCCTCTCTTGCGCTATGTTTTCTACCTCCACTGCACTCCACCACAGCTTTGCCCCGTCCCTCCCACAGGCCCTCTCTTTCAACAGCTCTTGACAAGGAGGCAGTGAGCTTTTATCTGCTCCCCACTAGAAAAACACTGTTCTTTGTAAGGTCAAGAATCTGATGGGTTTCTTACAAGATTTAGCTATATCTGTGTTACCCATTCTGGCTAATTTCAGGATCAAATACCTCATATAAAAGAGATCAAGCCAATACACAGACAAAATTATAGTGTTTTAACTCTAAATGTAGTATTTAATGTTTAGATGATCATTTTTACTGCTCAGGTAGGGTACTGTAGAAGTGAACTCAGCCCAGTTAATGACCATAAATAATAATGATGGCATTATTCTTTTGTCTTGTCCTTTGCACACACTAATCTGCTCTGACAGCCAGCTTTGCTCTTTTATTAACTTTCTGTCAGCTGTAATCAGTGATGGTGAAGTCAGGCAGCAAAATTCACATGTGCCAAGTCTCACCATTTTTTATTTTTTTTTCTGAATCATTTCAGTCTTCAGTTTTGTATATCTTTGGGGTGGCAACAGGAGAAAGCATGGGGAAAAGAGGCTGCAAATGTAGCTCTTGACATGTTGACTTACCACACTGGACAGCATTCATACCATCACAGGACAGTGCCATCTTTGGTTACTCTTCTCCCCTTCCTGTCTCCTGCCTATTTTCAAGAAAAATAAATGTGTTACAGCAATCAAAAGTATAAGACACATCCTTAGTTTAATCTTTTGATTGTTATTTTTGAAAAATTAAAATCCAGTGACCATTTGGGCAAGGGGAGGAAGAGCTTAATGCATCAATTCCTAGCTCTTGTGGCAATGCTTCAGCCTATTTTAGTGTCTGATTTATGCCAATTACTAATAGACTACCCGGAAGTTGATGATTAAAGTGGAAGTTTCTTTGGAGAAGGGTGATATAACTGAGGTCGAGACCTCCTAGTGACCTCAGATGTAACTATTACCCTTCTAGGTTAGTTGCAATTGGAGATCAAAGTGTTGGTACAGGAAACATATTTGGTCCTGAGGTTGTCAGTTGGGGGCTGTTGTTTGACAACAAGGTGATGTGGTGGATGGAAGGGAAATAAGCATTTCATTGCAGTTTCTCCTTTGCTTGCAGATAAAGACAGGGTAAAACACTCTAACTGCATTTCAGGGTGTGGTATTTAAATTATTTTTCATAAAGAAAGTAATGCATCTGAATCTCACATCAGTGAAACATTACTGAATAAATGATTCAGGCTGGTGGTTGCAACTGGCTCTTTGAATGTGGCAGCAAACTTTTTCTCGCTCATTTACAAAGCACAGAAAGGTTGCTTTATCTCAAGGGGTCCTATTGTTTTAGTTTGTGTGGGTATATGTTGCAAGGAGGGAGAAAAGGGTAAGAGCCTCAGTACTAGTTATGGATCACAGAGCATGCTATGGTTTGTCTTGGAGGTCTACATGTTGGCCATGTGTCAGTGCACCAGTGACTTGCTCAGATGCAAGACAAAACACCCCTTATTTCTGACTGGCCATTCATGCTGAGTGACTGATATCTTCTAGACATTTTTCACCTAGACTTTTGTAAGCCTTAAGGTAAGAATGATAAACATTCCTGGTTGCTGAGTGTGCCTCATTTGCAGCTTGTGCTCATGTTTTTTAATGAAGAGACCTTCGATCTGAGTGCCTCTCACCTAAGCCAGTGAAAATCATGAGGAACATCACTCACATTAATAGACCAACTGCTTTGTACCTCTTGTGAGTGGGCAGAGAAGCCAAGCTGCTGTTTCCTACTATAGAAATGCAGCTATACTTCCAAGTGTCAGGCAAGTTTCACACCATCTTTCATAGTTTTGCTTTTCATAAGGCCTCCCTTTTTCCTGGTGGTGCTGCTGTTGCCCTATCCTTAAGTGTGCTTGAACGTGGGTGAGGGGCTACAAGTCTGTAAGAGCTTGTGTTGGCAGTGCACAACTGGGCTACGTTCCAGCTTGTCCCCTCTTACTTGTGCTGACTCTGTAGAGGTGAAGGAAAAGCTATAATGCCTTAGCCACAACGCAGACCTGTGCAGTAGTCCTTTCTTTTATTTCCTTTTTTTTTTTTCTTCAAAAGTGAGTTAATTCCCAGAGAATAAACTGTTTTGCACAAATGTGCTATTTGGCTTTTACTGAGATGCTGCTGAACCGTGTTGCTGTGTGTTTGGGTGATGCAGAGGTGAACTCTTCATACCGCCGTTGATTGGTGCAGGCCTCTTGACGCGGAGACTGCTGTGTGTGGACACAGGCTCTTCTGCACATGTGGAACCCCAAGTGCTCCTGTCTCCAAGCAGAGCCTAGGTCCTTTGGAGCCATTTGTTAGGTCAGGGCTTGAGTTTATGAAGGGCTCTAGCATCATCTTGTCTGAAGACCATGTGTCATGGTTTAACCCAGTAGCCAGCAATTAAGCATTAGACAGCTGCTCGCTTGCTCCTCCCCTTCCTCCCCAGCAGGGTGGGGAAGAGAAATGGACAAAAAGTGAAACTTGTGGGTTGAGATAAAGACAGTTTAATAAGACAATGAAGGAAATATTACTAATAATGATAATAGTGAATATGCAAAACAAACTATATGCAATTTTTTCACCACCTGATGACTGATTTGCAGCCAGTTCCTGAGCAGAGATCTTGGACTCCCATATTTTTGCAAATTTCATGAAATTCCTGAAAAAAGACAAACTCCCAGACAAGTTCAAACTCCTAGACAAGAGAGAATTCAAATTCAAAATGAGAAAAGAACAAGTGATTAAAAATGGATACCTGCCCCCCAGCCAAACCCCATTAAACCAAACATGATGTCTATTGTATGGAATATTTCCATTGGCCATCTTGGGCTAGTAGTCTGGCTATGTTTCCTCCCAGCTCCTGTATGCCTGTTCATTAGCTGAACCTGGGAGACTGGAAAAAGTCCTTGATTTCATAGCAACAAATAAAAATATCAGTGGTATCAACATTCTTCTAATAAATTCAAAACACAGCAGCTACTGGGAGTGAAATTAATTTTATGCCAGCTGAAACCAGGATAACATGCTGTACAAATCCCATCCTAATAGTGAGAACATGGATGGCATTTCAGGAACATCTGCTTTACAATGACTACTTTCTTGGTGTGTTTTACTGAGCTGATTGAGCTGTAAGACAACTTTAGACACATGGGCTAAAGCTTACTCCGAAAGAATAGGTGTGTGCAGTAATGCTAGAGTTTTCAGGAGGGCTCTGTCATCCTTGAAGGGCCATTGCTGAGCTCTATTGCAAATATATCGTGACAGCAGGTACCATTAAATAGAATTGAAAAATCCAGATAATGTCCCAGGCAGCCCTGACAGAGTGTCCGGATTATGTATTGTTTTTCTTGGTTTTGACTGAAGTTACTCTAAGGGAGACACTCATGACTGAAAAGTGACTTTTTGAACAGCAAATACCTCTAGAAGAGGTCATCAAGAAGGGTTTAAAACAAGTTTTTTCCCATTTTCTGGTCACCTGAGTATCCTGAGTCTTTACTGAAAGTTTCTGGAGAACTTTCCTCTATTTTGCTGTGAGTTGATGAAATGCCTCATGAAGAACCAAGGCAAGGTTTTCTCAATTGCCTTTTATTTAACAAGTTAATGATAAACAAAATACACAAATGACTGACCACCCAGTTAAAATAAAAATATGTTCAGCTTCATTTCAACTGAACATGACAATTTATGTTCAGAAGTGCTGACAGAAGCAGTTTCTGCCTCCGCCCTTATTGCCAATACTAGGCAAACTCTGCATGATTTTTTAAATGTTGATAAAAGCTAAGCTGGACATCTTTAGGTCTGGTGTAACCTGTCTATGCTGTGGATCCTACAGGAGAATTTCCAAATCATAGTCAATGGTTACCTCCGAACTGCTTTTCAAAACTGCCCTTCACTGTCCTGCAGAGATCTAACAATGTCACTGGTGTATAAAAAAGGAACTGAACACAAATTATTTCCAATAGTAAACCCATATGTCTTAACACAGCCCACTCTTGTGTAACGTAACACTAACTGTACCTACATTGTCTCTGACTTCTTTATTCCCAACAAACAAGGCTGACCAATCTCCTTTACAATCTGATATTTTCTTTAAGACTTTGTGTGGCTAAAATAGCCACTCTGGGCTGTCCACTGTGGGAACAGCTGCGTATTTCAGTACTGCTGCAATTAGTAGTCATGTTTTTTGTATTTGTGGTTCTGATTTACAAAGTGTTCTTTAAAATTAATTGAATTCAAGCTTATTTCCATTTGAGGAAAGCAGGGAATATGACCTAGCTTCAGGAGTCAAGACACAGAATAAAATGAAGTATGAGACATACAGTAACATCATACACCCTGCAGATCTGTGTTTGTAGTCTTTTGTGATGATTTTATACCAGTCCAGATTATTACTGTATGATAATACTGGGGGAGTGTGTGTGTGCGCTTTAGACAATAAACCAGATGCATCTGTTTGGCAGTTTGAGGCTACCCATAGCTCACTGCTCCTATTTTGTATGCACACTCAGATTAGGAGAACCCTACAGACCACTTCCTACTCAGCATTTCTCCGCTGCAAAATGTAGCACGAACTTTGGGTAGGAGGCTTTCTCCCTATCGCTTTGCCTGTATCCAAGAGGAATTCAAAGAAGCCCAGGGATTAGCTGACCTCCTCCCTTTATGTGTTATGGCTGGGCATGATGGGGCTAGTACTGGGGGAGGAGGGTGTAATTCCATCATGTCCTTCTCCAGCAGGCAAGCTTGTGGAGGAAAAGTCACTGTCTTGCTTATCTCCTCTCTCAGTGCTAAAGGTATGGCAGGATTTGCAGTTACACCTGATGGTATCTGAGGAAAGGCGGAGGAATTTGTTCCTTTGCCAGAGCATGTTTTGCACTTCATTGCACTATTATAAATCACTCTACTCAGCTGTAACTCATGAATGAGTATTGGGGGTGGAGGGGGGGGAGAAAGGGGAGGGTGTGGAGGTTGAGTAGGGTTAACAAAATTTGAAACAGATTTATTGAAAGCCCTTCAAGAGTGAATAAAAAAGACAGCCCAGCTGCTGCTGTTCTGCAACACAGTGAACTATGAGCTAGAAATCCTAGTAATTAGTTTCATTTGTAGGTGAAAAAAGGTCTTTGAGAATGTCTGGTCTTAATTATCATTAAGGGTTAGTCATCATTTCCATTTGAAAAACCTATATTTTTTTTTTATTTTTAGCTTTATGTGTTGTCAGCTTACATGCAATTAAAGAACGCTCAAAGCAACTGAATCGCATTTGTCACTCATACAACTTTACTGGCTTCAAGACAGCAGCCTCCCCTTGTCCCAGACCCCCGGTGTCACTGCTCTACAGGACTTTACCTTTGGTGACAGCCGATTGCTTTGCACTAATAAAAAGGATCAGTTCTCCTTCCAAGCTGTGTGCCTCGCTCACGCCCTACAGATGCTTTGTCTGCAGTGACAGGGCTACTTCAGATGGCTTGCACAGAGCCTGTAAATCTTAGGTGAGGTATGTGGGTGGAGACTTTCAAATGCAGAGAGAAATGCTAGGTATTCGCATAGTTTCAGTGGTAAAACTCATATGCTTTTGTGCTCTTTCAAACCTCCTTTAAAATGATTAAAATTAGTGTTGTCTCAAAAATGAGCTCACTCCATTGCAATTTAAAATCAAACTCCAGGTTTGCTCTTCAGCTTTGCTTTTTGTGGTAGGACAGGTTTCTGTCTGTTTTTATTTTAAATATTCTTTCACATTCTGAAGTACAGCTGTTGCATGTCAGAGCACTGTATATCTGCTACAAATGATCTTTGTTTATCTTGTATGCAAATTTTAAAATTCTATTGATCTGTACTGTGTTTGTAGGGAAAGGCTGGTTTTCTGTCTAGTATTGCTTTATGGCAAGCAATAAGCATGGGAAGAGGAATGATTTGAGCTGCTTTATTAAATATGTAGGTAGAAACCTACTTCTGTCCAGACTTTGCTACCAACTTAAACATACCCAGGCTCTCACTCCTTTTAAGTAAATCATGAAGTTTTTGGTAATTTGATCTCCTTATCTTTCAATAGGGCAACTATTAATACTCTGGCAGACCACCCAAACCCAGTATAGTACAAGAGGAAGTGTTATCTGGCGTATGTGGTGCAGCGCTTGGCTCCTGTGCTGTTCATTGGAGCTTGTCAACAGAAAAAATTTTGGTTGGCTGTTTCTAAAACCTGAAGTAATACTATATCACTTTGGTTCATTATGGCACTAGTGTTTTCTTGTGTTTTATTTAATGGATTCAGGAGGAAATAAACAGGATAGCTTTGTCAGTAACGTGAACAAGCAATGTTTCCAAAGGAACTCTATCCTGTCAGGATTCCCTAACTTATGGTGCGTTCATATGCTCCTTGGTGTGTGAATTAAAGCATCTGTGAAGATGGACAGGCATAAAAGGAGTGATTGTTTTGAAATATTTGCCCAGTTGTATTAATAATGGCAAAACTAAAAGTAGTTCTGTCATTTTGCTCCTTTCTATTATCTAGTTATAGTAAATACTGGTTCATGAGTTTAAAAACACATACATGTGAAGTCGTTTGAAGTTTTTGTTGTTCTGTACTGATAGAGAGGATTGTAAGAAATGTGAAACTACAACAAAAAGGCCTTAATATTCTCTAGTTTTTAGTAGTCTTTAGTATTGTAACTTGTATTTCTGCATGCATAGTGATCTAACAATATAACTGTTACA
>Ga0065711_1033715_pt1 | contig 24953 bp, 23 predicted proteins | sample Hoacrofraction12_FD_59098 | JGI IMG/M metagenome (GOLD analysis project Ga0065711, IMG submission 59098) | Hoatzin crop microbial communities from Cojedes, Venezuela - Epithelial fraction 12 v2 (version 2) | ecosystem: Host-associated > Birds > Digestive system > Esophagus > Crop | place...
CAGTTGTACTGTCATGGCATCCAAAGAACATGGCTAAGCGAGCCTACTTACAGTGTTGATGCATTTGTGTTTTGTACGCCAAGCCTGGGGGAAGAGAAGCGCTGGGTAAAAGCCAGAAGCAGTTTGCCAGCTCTTGTGGGCCTGGGTGCAGAGGACCCCAGCTTTCAAGAGAAGGAGCAGAAAGCCTTCAAACCCTTGCTGGCCACCCAGCCCTGCTAGGGCACGTGCGACTTTGTATGTTTTTGGGGCCCCCATGCCCCAGTCTCAGTAAAGATCCTCCCATCACTGGTCTCTCCACCGGGATTTGTCCTCTGCACACTGGGGCCCACATAACCATCCACTGTCTTGGTAACACGGCTCAAATAGAGACTTCGGATTTGCCTATATTCTTGAGCTGTTTTTTTAGTTTTATTCAAGCTCTTTGCCAGCAAAGCCAATTGCCTGAGACAAGCCTTGTGAATTTAGCAGGAAAAGCTCTGTGTGCTGACATTATCTTCCCCAGCCCCCTCAGCGTACACACTGTCCTGGCCACGCTAACCCGGACCAACGCTGTTGGGGCGGGTACTGCTGCAAGGCTCCTTGCAGCCTCCCCCAAGGCTGTGAACCTTCCCCAGTCCTGCAGTGCTTTCTTCCAGGGCTCCTTCCACAGAAACACATGTTTTGCTCAGCCAAACCCAGAGAGACCTTCACAACTGGAGAACACCACTGAAAGCATAAGCAGAGGCAGGATTCACTGCAAAGCTGGGAAACTTTGGTGGAGAGCTTTTCATACATATTCATTTGGGTTTCTCAAACACGTTTCCTTTCAAGGCTAGTTGTATACCATTTCCGCATTCGTTCTTCACAAATAATGTACTAAATTAAATTCCTGACAGGAATATTTAGCACAGCAGCATCAATTGCAGGATATTGGCTGAAAACAAATAACAAGTTCATAATTGTATAAAAAACAATTCTAAGAATTATTCTAATGCAGCCAGAGAATAGGACATATGTCATCTGACCCATGTCAAATGGCTTGAATTTGAATACATGAACTAGCAGCAATCAACTTGTGCATAGCTTAGCACCAGGAGTTATTTGCACATGATATTCTGTAAATAATATCAATCAACAAATACATTTGACAACATTAGGACCTGTTCAGCAATGGTTCACAATAGACAGAAATTTATTCAATAAATTACTTGTAGCATATTGTTTATGCAGCTCTGGGTCATAGTTGAGTTGCTCTGATGTTGCCTTCATTAGCATCTGAATTTGCAAATGGAGCCAAAGAATTGTGATGCACAGTCAGAGGAGAGGACTCACACTCAGGACATCCATGAAATGGCCCCAAAATGCCATTTATCCAAAGCACACGCAGTCTTGCGCAGCTTTTGGGCCCAGCAGCGCACCTACAATCCCGAACCAGCAGGTCTCACGTGGGTCAAGAATTGCACCTCTTGCTGCATACTGCCCGTAACGTTAATATGTTTAGGCTTGCATGAAAGCTGGCTGGGTTTTTGCTTCAGAAACAAATGTTGATGTGTTTTCAAGGGTCTGTGCCATTACAGAGCCAATACTGGATATTGGCCATTACGAATAGGGATGAAAGAGCTCCTGATCAAATCTAATTAAGGAAAGCGAGAAGGAGGTGGGTGCTGAAAAACTTGATTAGTATTTCATGCTAGGATTTCCCAGAGAATCTAAGTTGTGTTGCCCAGATCATATTAAAGCACAGCTGAATTTTAGTTCCTGCAATATATAATATTACAATATGTAATAATGTACAGAGATTATCCTATGTTGAGGAATTTTGTAACAGATTTATTAATAAGGCATATTGCACTTCCTTGATTTTCTGGTGATGCAGCAAAATAATTTTCAAAAGGCAAGGAAAAAATCATTACACCACTAATTCTGTAATGAAACCTCATATATCAAATAATGACAGGAAACCAGAGGAAATACTACAAGGATTGGGTGATATTTTGAATGATTAAATTTTTGTTTTCTATATACTGATTTTTTTTTTAAGATGTTCAGATCTAGTTTTAAATTCCTGGATAGTAGAACTTTACTTGCCAATACAAATTTCTAAATAAATCCTCTATGAAAAAAAAACCATATTATACTGGTTTTTCGGAACCTGTAGGATACTAAATTAAATGTACTAATACAGAAAGGAAATTATTTTTCAATTTTTCGATTTGATATACTGTTGAGAATAAATTAAACACATATTTTTTAGGAATACTAAAAATACCTGAAACAAATTATTTTCTGGATCAGATAGATAGATTTTAGTTTTTTATTTTGGCCCCTGAGTAGAACTTACCATTATTCGCAGTTTTGCAGCCACATTTTCACATGACTTGGGACCACAATAATAATTGTTTCACGAATGACACCCCTTCAGACAAAATTGTGCCTGAAAGCTCAGGTTGGTCATATGACTCTTTTGGTTACCATTCTTATTTTTAATGATCTTGTTGTATTTCTTCACAGTGTTGCCCAACAGGCAACTGGAAAGCGAGCATTTGTCTTGAGTCGGTCTACATTCGTAGGCAGTGGGAAGCATGGGGGTCACTGGCTGGGTGACAACTTCTCTCAGTGGAATGACATGCACCTGTCAATCATTGGAATCCTGGAATTCAACCTCTTTGGTATCCCCTACGTAAGTCTGGTGTCCTGCAGGCAGTTGGTGGCTCATATACAATATCACTTCAAATTAACTCAAATGTTTTCTGAAATAAGCTGCTTGAGACGGCCAGCAGTGACGGCCCTCACAGCATAAGGAACTGCAGATTAAAAAAAGCTAAATGTCATCAATCTTGGCTGGCTGAAGAGAAACAAAAATAGCTCTGCTAGATTCAGATTAAATCACTGAATGCCATCCAAATGCAATCTCTTTATATTATGTATTCTATCATTGAGTTCTCTCCATATATTTCTGGCTTTGTAAGCTGGGCTGGAGAATTTGTAGAATTAGTGAAATATGATCAGATCTTCCACAGTGGTGCTAATGTTCCCAGGAGCCAGTACAATCTCAGTCCTGGAAAAAATCATATCCTTATGGATCATTCTTATAAGTCATGAGAAGTTGGTGTCTCTTTCCAAAAATTATTTTTATTAACAAACTTCTGTGGTATCTCATTTCTGGGCCTCAGTCAAAATGACAAATCCTTACCCAACGATTCTATTTTTTTTTCAGATCGGTGCTGATATCTGTGGGTTTAACTATGACACTGCCTATGAACTGTGCTTGCGCTGGATGCAGCTGGGCTCTTTCTATCCATTTTCCAGGAACCACAATGCAGTGGGAAATAGTGTAAGTAAATGAAGTTACACAAATCTGTAGTCTATGATTACAGTAACGATGACGGTGATTTGTATTACTTTCTCAGAAATTAACCTGCCATTCTTGGGTAAACTGGAGTGGCAGGTGAAAAGGAGTGCTGCAATGAGAACAGAAATTACACGCTGAAGCATAAATTTCTCCCATCCATAATGTAAAGATGACATAGAAACGCTGAAAAATACGTAGTAGCTAACTTCCAAAAGCTACGCAGATACATGTGCCATGTACTTTGAATGACAGAAAATGGTCTTCCCATGCTGTTGGTAGATTCATCCCCTCCACCTCTTACCTACTGAAGCCAAGGTTTTATAGAAGAGCCAATAAGTGTCAGCACATCTTCCGACTCCCTGGTTGACTTTGATTTTATTTCAGTACTTCTGTAACTATAATAGGTATTGCAGGAAGGGGAGAGAGGGCATTATACACCACCCTTGCTGTTTAAAAGCAAGTTTCAGAAAAATTCTGTAGACAGAAACTCCAGACAAATGTGAGAGCTCCAAGAAGAACCAGCGATAGCAACAGCATTATCAGCCGAGAAGAAACAACAACTGAAAAAGGCCAACAGGCCCATGAGAAGGATGAAAAAGTGCAGTTAGCCCAGGCCCATGCCCCAGCTTTGACTTATGGTAAAGTCCTTTCAAGACTTGCCTCAGAAGTACCAGGCTGTTTCTAACTATGAATAGTTCGAAGGCCTTGCAGCCTTTGTAAGTACACTGTGTTTATCTGCAACTGTGATGAAATGGTTCTGCTAGTTCAACAAATGTCTTTTATTTTTTCCTTCTGTAAACTGATCTGTGCAACGTTGGACCTCAAGTTATTAGCTAACCTTCAGTTTTCTCTGAAGTTGCACCGTTGCACCATCAAAATGTTGCAACATTTACACCCCCAGAAAGACCTCTGTCTTTGCATGGAATTACGATGGACATTCAGCAACTGGGCAAATGCAGGAGTAATAAGCTATAGTGCTGTCATTAAGAGGGTCAGAAATTACCCTGTAGATCCCTGAGATATGCTGAGATATTTCTCTCTAGGAGAACAAACGTCTGTGAAATGTTATCTGCTGCTCTTGATAAATATTTTCTATTTACTTCTCCAATAAAATTAGATGTACCTATATCTATATATGTTTGCTTGGCCCTTTGGGCATGCAAATAGGGTCTGACTTGGGTGAGTGGGTATTAATCACATATGCACAACTTAATAAACAGGAAACGAGCAATGGGTCTACATGATGGGAACTGCAACTCAGTACTGAGTGAATGACAGAAGTAACAGAAGATACATTTGGTTTAATTGGATTACTTAGATCCATTTAAAACATTGTGTTCACTGAAAGAAATGAACAAGGCATTTTGGGTGACTCAGCATCACCTAAGAAGCCTGACTGTTTTTTTGTGAATTTAGGCAATATTTGTACAGTGTCAGAATACTGTTAAAAATATAGTGCAATTTTTGAAATAATAGATGGATGCTCCAGAGCTCAGAGCCAGCAGGGAATATTATCAGTGACTAATTCTGATGTAAACATAATAATGGAGAAATTTAACTTAAATATTGAGTTTAATTAATATTAAGTTAGTGCTAAAATGAAATCTTAAATATGCACTTTGCCTAATCCTTTGGGGATTTCAAATAGTTTAATTAATACTTTTCTTTCTGAAAAGCACTAGATAACATAAAAAGCTTTGTTACTTGTGTTCCTTTTATGTTTCATTATCCTTGCAATTCATCTTATATTCCTCAGTTTTAATGAGAAAACTGAGCATTGTGGGAAATTTTGTGAAGGAGGAAGGGAGCTGTGTGTCTTGTTAGCTGACTCAGTTTACTTCTGGAGAAGGTCGGATAGGAGGAATTAAAGCGGGTGTAACTCTTTCCTATATCAGCACTGCCCTGGGATACATGCTTCACATCCCATCGCAGGGGAGAGTCAAGGTTGCCTTGAAGTAGACCAGAAGCAGCCAACGAACGTAGACAGGCTTCAACCTGCCCTCTTGATGGTGGGACCCAGCATGCATGCCCTCTCTGCCAGGAGAGCATCACTGGTAGCGAGGAGGCAAGGGGCACTGCTGATGCATGGGTGTCCTCTCGGTTGGGGCATCCTAAGAGAGTGGGTACAGGAGGAGAAATCGAGTTTGTTTGTATGGATGAAATATTTTCCCCACCACACACAGTGACTTTGGTTACTCCTGTTGGCTTCAGCAGGGCCATGAATTCATTCTTACTTCTAAATAGATTTGCCTTTATGTTCTTGGCCAACATAATTACGCTTCTGCCTTTGTTCTGCAGATTATCAGTCTTCCCTTCTTCCTGTGGTTCATCTTCTCTGTCCCAGAGGGCTTCCATCTCCAGGATAAATTAATTTCTAGAGACAGGGTGTCTGTTCTCAGCTACAGACATGAAACCCCAGCTCCCCTCCCGTCACGAGGTTAGGGGTGGTTGCAGATGTCTCACGTGCACTGCAGTGGGGCCTGATCTCTCTGAACTCACTGGAATTTTTTGAGGTTGAAAAATGTTATACATATATTAGCTTGCTGATAATGGACCTTGTTCTTACTACAGCTTCCAGTTTGCAGATCAGTACTTCTTCTTACTTAAACATTCATGTTCGTAGGATTATGTCAGCAACAGCTTTCTTTAGGTCGCATGCAGGTTCTCTGTCGAATCTGCAGTTCCTTGTTATAATGCTCAGTACAAAACAAAGCTTTTCCTTAACAGGAACAAGACCCAGCAGTGTTTGGAGAAGAGTTTGCCAAGATATCTCGTGCTACGCTTCGGATCAGATACTCACTGCTGCCATACTTATACACCTTGTTCTTCGAGTCTCATGTTCACGGAAACACGGTGGTGCGGTCACTGATGCACGAGTGAGTTTGGAGTCCCTCTTTTTTTATCATATCTGACTCACAACGGGAGTTGAGCTTCTATGTATAAGCTAGTTGATATCTGACAATAGTCATAGTAATATTATTGCATGCTGTCTCTTAAAAAGAACATTTCCACAATGAAATCTAATCCAATTATATGCAACAAAGATAACTCTTAACATAGGCAATGGATTTTCATTAAAGTATAGCCTACATTTGTTTCAAATGAAAAAACTATGGAAGAAGAATTCTGAAAATTTCTTGTTTTAGGCAAATAGGCAGTCTTTTTTTTTTATTTTAAATTAGTAGTTACATACCTATATTTTCTGCATTAGATTTAAATCTATGAAATCTGTATTCCAGTCCAGAATGTCAAGAAGGCCTCATACAGAGCAGGCTCCATTTTCCAATCCAATCATCCACAACATTTGCATTTTCCAATTTAGCACTTGCATCTGCATGCTATGTATGAAACCTACATCTGTGTCCACAAATTGCACAGAGAAAACAGAGATAGAGATGTTTGAGTGTAGAAGCAGGTGCAAAGCTGAGATTAATAAACACAGACTGAAAAACACCTCGGAAAATGAGACCTCAGATTTTTGGAATAACTCTCTTTTTCTGTTTGGGAGAAGCAGGAATTAAAGTGAGGTTTAGTTTCCCTCTCAGCATCTTTTAATTAGCGTTTTACCTGCTTTTGGTAAATTTTCTATCTCAGAATGGTTTATACAAAGACTTCAGCAAAAGGATTGCAAATAACACATACGAAAGACTACTGCCTGAAGCTCTGACACAATTTAGTCTCATTGGTGCAGGCTACATCCTGGATTATTTAATGTTCTTTTTCCCTTTAGGTCAAAAACATTTTGGTTAAAGGGTAAGGCATTTTTTGCAAATTAAACTGAGATTACACTAAAGTGCAGGCCATTCGAGTACAGAAAGTATATGCACAAAACCTGATTTACTTACTCAGTGTAATGGTTAACTGATAAATTTTAAAAGCAGTATCCTTCCCCTTGCTACTCTGATACCTTATTTAACTGGGTACATTTAGGAGAGGTTTTATAGGTACTCATGTCTTACAAGGGGCTATATGGTATTTCAAGTATTTATTTTAGCTGTATTTTTGCTTAATGATATTTGTGTTAATATTGGAAATGTCCGAGTTCATTTTAGCATTAATATTAGCTAATCTCTGCTAATATATAATTACTTTAGTGATGTTAAAGCTGCCTTTCTGACTACTCCCAGCATCCTTTACTTGTACTCTATTCGGGCCACATCTACATTGGCAAACTTCCACATTTGCTTTGATTTGAATTGTAGAGCAGTCTCAGATGAACTAGTGGAGACTTCTGTTGGGTGAAGCTGAGACAAAAGATGCACTCCAGCCATTGACGGGAGCTTAGTCAGTGGTACCAGATCGGGATTACTAGGAAGTAAAACCTCTAAAATGCATTCAGGGAGTGTAGACATCAGGAGATCAGCACAAACTCTTTCTCTATCCGGGTCACATCCTAGTGAGCACATCACTTGCAAATGTTGCCGTAGGTAGATTCTAAAATGGCTTGAAAGTATTTCTTCTGACTATTAGTCAATTCTGGTTACTATTATTACTTAATGAGTATTTCTTACTATTTCTAATTAATATTCATTGGTTTAGTCGGTCTGTTCAAGTAGAGAAAGTGACCCAGAAGCTAACAGGAGGAGAAATGTGGGTTTTCGAGAAAGAGAGAACTGAAACAGAATTTTCAATGTACTGATGATGGAATTCTACGTCAAGCCTTTCTCTTATAACAAATACAAAGCAGAGCCAAAAAAACTGCACTAAGTTTTCAGATGGAGCTGTTACGAGTTCACAAGCCTCACCGTGAAAACAACTCTGCCTGGGCAGGGAGTCTCCAAGCAATAGTGTTTTCATGTGGTCATTTCAGATTTTTCATTTCATTTCAAACATTTAGGTGCTCGTTTCAAATAAGAAACAAGAACAACATCCCAGTAGTTTCCTGTAAGAGTTTTAGGTGCCTCTGAGGCTTTCACTCCGTGAAACAGAGGCACCAGTAGCTTAACTCTTCAAGAAGACTGGGAGGTGGTACTCCGTTACTGGAAGGGAAAGCTCTGCTTAATGGCTAAACAGGGGAAAAACAAGACAGAAGAGAGGCCAGCATCTAAACAGAGAAAGCATGCAGATGGAATTAAGCCCTTTTCATAAATCACAGATATAGCTTAAAGGGTTATTTTCAAAATGGGAAAGTTAATTTGTTTGCTGAATTTGTGCTTTTGGTTGCTATAATTGCAAGAGAAAGTATTGCTGAGTTAGATGGTGACACGCTTGTTTCCACGTGCAAATAAGATCAACTTCTCTGTTGTTATAATTTCTTGATCAGCTTTTTGTCCTGAAATCTCCCACAACAAAGTATATTGAATCAGTATCATAATTTTACTACAGCGAAATTAAAAATACAGAGAAGCTATTGAGATGAAAAGAAAAACTAATGGTTTATATTTCAAAAACTTGAAGACAAGGTAATTAATCAAAAAACACACCCCACTTTAAATATTTACAAAGCATTATGTCAAAATGCAATAATGACCAAGATTAAGGTGTCCAAAAGAGCTACTGTTTTTGACAGAAAAAGAAACTCCGAATAAACTGAGGTTTCTTTCAGGCAGAGCCTGAGGCATGCCTTCCAGAACATTTTATCCTGAGTTCCACATACTCCCCTAAACTTGCAAAATTTTAGAAATCTGAATACCAGATAGATGTCTTTTCTATGGTCAAGCTGTTTTTGCTGATTAGGGGTACTTGCTGTAAGTCTGGGCTGGGTGCAGTGTATGCCTGCGGCTGGAGCAGGCAGGGTGTCAGAGCAGGACACCAACACTGAGCCGCTCTGCTCCGGCCAGTGTACAACAGAAACCTGTCCTTAGACAGGAACAGCTGCAAAGTAATTTACACAGACCCAGTAAATAAATTTTTAAACAAATAATTTGTATGTCCTGAGATAAGAATACATTAATATGCAACAACCAGTGTGAATATGTCAAAGACGAGTAACGGTAACCCAGCCCAGTTGCCATCTTTGTCAAGGCAGCAGGGCTGTTGGATGGGAGAGGGGGCAGTGGAGCAGGAGAAAGCAGAAGGTACAAGGTGCCTTGATTTTAGGAAGGCTTGGGACACACTCCACATGACATTCTTATAAGCTAATTAGGGAATGAGGATCCGTTACGAATTTCTTCAGAGATAGGCTTACAAATGATTGAAAGCCTATTTAAATTCTCAAGGATTTTATGCCAAATGACTGGACATTCCTGAGAGGGGGAGAATGTCTCCTGTTTGCCAGGTGCTATTCAGTATTTTCTTTAGTGGATGCATGGTGGAATAGAGATCTCTTCCCAAGCTGGCAGATGATGCCGGGCAAACAGGGCTGTAAGCACTCTGGAGGACATGATCAGAATCCAAAATTATCTTAATGCATTGAATAAAATGGGCTGAATTCCATAAGCTTTCATCCATTCAGGAAAGGCAGCTAAAAAGCGCAATATATATGAACGTTTCTTTCTGTTTGTCCTGCAAAAGATTTCTAATGTAAATCTGCAAAAGGTGCAGGAAGCCAGATCCAAGGATTTTCACAAATGCTTTAGATCCTAAAGCACAGTGTCATTCCTCTGTGTTCCCTCTCTGATCCTGCCCCTATACTGTTCTTTGGCCCCCTCGATGAAGTCTCAACCACTGGGCAGAAATTTAGTTACTTGTTTTCCCACTGCTGCTATTCTGAAAAGAAATCAGCACCAGCATTTTGTGAGGGTTCTGATCTGCTCCAGCATGGTATGTATTACTGTAATTTCTGACTCTCTGTCCAGCTTTTGGCATTCTCTCAACCAGGAAAAATATTTGGTGGTGTTGAAGGATGTCTTGAGGAAACAGATTTCTTGTTGCAGTGAGTAATATCAAAATATTCTGCGAGTTCTGTAAAAATGTGAATTAACATTGCATATCTCACTTTCAACACTAGATTTACCTTCGATCAGCAGACTCATGGAATAGATACTGCCTTCCTTTGGGGACCTGCTCTCATGATTGCTCCTGTTCTTCAAGAGGCAAGTACTGTAATTAAAAAATGCCATCATACTGGAATAAAAGAAATGAACTATGCTTAGGGCATTGGATGACATTCAGGGCATGTTTGCTCATACCCACCCATTTCTCCACTGTCAAAGCTTGCAGAACGCATCTCTGAGCAGCACAGACAGTGCAGAGCTGCCCAGTGCTTGAAGTGGGAGGGTGAAAGTAAGGGCACGGCATTTCCCTGCTACTCCAAGCGCTGAATGGATGTAAACAGGCTGGATGCTGCTGCTTGCCTGCTCCTGTTGCTGTGCTGACAACTCCCTCCAAGGGCGCACGCAGAGCAGTAATTGCAGAGCGAGGAAGAAACATGCAGATATGAAAGCAAGCTGGTTTCCATATTACCACTCACCCACAGCGTTCTGGAACTACAGCATCTCAAGGGCTGTGCTAGGAGTTTCCCAGCATCACAGGCACAGTCGTTATGGAAATGGTAATGACAATGTTAGCTGCTGATATGACAGGTTTTAAAGAGCAGCATTGTCCTATGGCTGTGCTGGGCATGGCGCTGAGGTCAGGGCTCTCGCTGCTTGGCTGGAGCAAGGGTGGGTTTCTCTCCTTGCCCCACCACTGACTGCTGACAGCACCAGAAAGGTATATCTGAGCAGAGCTAAGTATTTGCATGGGATATCTCCTAGAGCTGTTTGTGATCAGCATGCTGCCAGAATAACAGACACATTTTCTGGACATTGCTGATGATCAAATATATAAACAGGCCACTGCTAGTCACCTTTTCTTTAACCAGTCCTTATGCCTCTGTGAATTTAAAATGAAATTCTTATTCCTGCATCTAAAACCATCTGACTCCACTGAGGAACTTCATTTGTCAGTCCTTCATCTTCAGACTCCCCCAGGTTTCTAACAGCTGATGACTAACAGAGAGATTTCACAGGGTATCAGACCAGCAAGATGATGAAAGATGTGAGAGAAACCTTCCCATGAAGAGAGGGTGACAAGCCAGGTGGCTTCTTGTGAAGAAGTGAATGAAAGGGAACTTTAGAAGGATAAAGAAAATGATAGAGGGTCTCGATTATGGGTTCTCAATGTTTTGGGGGGCACTGCAGCACAAAAGGAAGGCTGGGTGCCCGTGGCCTGATAGAGGACGCAGAGCTTCAGAAGAGACATGTAGCTGGGTGTTGCAGTGGGAGGGAGGTGGTGGCCAGGGCTTGTGCCAGCTAGCTGGGTACAGGGCAGAGGTAGGCTGTAAGCCCCGCACCGTGGCATTGCAGGCCAGCAGCGACTGCATCAAACTGCAGCATGGCACCTGCTTGTCTAGAGAAGATGGGTCAGGGACAGCTTTCCCTTTGCTCCTTGAGTCCTAGCATGCGAGCAAGTGAAACATCCATCAGAATTAAAATGGCAAACTGCTCTACACACTGGCTTGTTATTTAGGGAGTCATAGAGGCAAGGTGCATCACGATTCAGGTGGTGGTTACACGTTTCTCTGCAGACCAGCATATCCAGGGTTGTCATAATAACGCAGAGAAAATATGGAGAGGGGCTTCTTGACTTTGTAGGGGTTTTCCTTCAAGTTTTCAAGGCACTTTATAGATTAAACCTACCTGTAACTGTTAAACAGCTACTAAGATCTAAATAGACAAAGCAAACTACCCCAGCCTTCCTTACCGCAGCACTAGGACACCTTGCCCGAAACACCTCACACTGCCCACTGCGGGAGACAGGCCACAGGACAAGACAAATTTAGTTTAGCAATTCTTGTATTCTAATGTGAAATTTTCATTTTTTAAATAAATCTGTTCTTTCTTACTCCTTCTATTGGTTTATATATCTATATAGATATTTATATATATGTATATTTATAATCACTAAAATGTCAGATGGTAACTTTGGCTTAACTCTTCTCCTCCACCTTTACTTTTCATGCTCCACCTGCTCCCTGGGGAAACCACAACCCTGCAAAGGGGCAGACACCTATGTTGAGTATCAAAATTAAGCTGTTGGTGAGAACAAGCAGCTTGCAACAAAGAAGAAAATATGTTTTGATTCCAACTTTTTCTGGAGTTATTAATTCAAAGTGTCTTTAGCGTGATTTCGTCCTTGCAGCAATACGACACAACACATGCTGCAAAATGAAGTACAGCAATTGTGCAATTAGCAGCACATTATTTATTATTATTATTTATCTGCAACTTTAAATTATTGCCAAGAAGACAACTATCTGTGTACCCTCCTTGCCAGACCTTACTCTCCACCTGTTTCTGCAAGAGGCACTGAGCAGTGGTGTCCCCCCACTCCGTCATCAGATGTGAAGTCCTGTCGTGCCAAGGCTGCCGTGGACCTCCCTGGGATTGCTCAGATGTTGGAGGAGTGCAGCTAGGCCAGTTACATTTGCAAGACACAGAGCCATGTACTAGACCGAAATAATCACATAACTTTGACTCATGCCACGGAATGGCAGCAAACCCACCCAAATAGGATAGGCTTGTTTGTTTAGCATTATAGATTAGCCAGCGGTAGTCCACTGCTATGATAATAACTCAGCCATAACATCCAAGATTTGATATTATTAGAATATTCAGCATACATCTCTCCATGTGCAAATATAATAAAGCTAATGTAATATCAGAAATGCAAAAAGAAAAAAGGCCTTAATCACTTTATAACAATTACAGGGAGCAAGATCTGTGGATGTATACTTCCCTGAAGCACCGTGGTTTGACTACTATACCGTATGTACTTTTAAGATTCAGTTTCTTACATTTTTTACATAATTTAAAATGATACAGTTCCAGCAAAATAACTTTTAGCAATGTTCAGCAGTATTTTTACGTCAGCATCTGTGTTTAAGAAAGCTAGAGCACAAAAAGCCTACACCAGGCTAGCTGGGAAAGTAAATTACACAGCTTTCAGTAGCATTTTGTTTTCTATTTTTGGTTTGTAAAGCTCTAAGACACAGAGAACTGAATTTTCAAGAGCAGCCTAGAAATTCGTGAAACAGTCAGGATTTCTTTCTTTCCCCTCCCTTATTGCATGTTTTAATTCTTGTACTGATACACTTCCCTGCAGAGAAACAGAGACAGAAACCCAAGCCATACTCCTGAGAACATGCTGCAAACCATTTCGTGCATGCAGTTTTGCTGTTGACAGAGGCATATTTAGAGAGGGGGGTGAAGGTCCCCTCCGAAAGATGCTTCCAAGAGATGCAGAACAATATCTACTCTGTGGAAAATGCCAGCCTCGGCTAGTTTCAGGGACTACACGTTTTGACCTTTCAAACACCATCAGCCCCAGTACTGCATTTCCAAAAGTACTCAGCTGTGACCTAACTACGCTCTGCTGCAATCTGCAGGAGACCAGCATTGGATTCAGCAGGAGTAGTTAGGCTGATGCTAAGAGCTGTCGGAAGTGTGAGCCCAGGAGCATCAGGTTGTTGTTAACTACCCTGAGCGATGCGGGCAGAGCAGTGGGCAGGACGGAAACGCTCTCAGAGGAAATTCAGACTTATTTTTAAAGAAACTTGGTCATTTTCAGCATTTGGCTGGTGTCCTCAGATGAATGTTCATCCCATCCTTTCCCTCTTCTCTTTTCATGACATGCAGGCCATGGCACTGCAGTGTTGAGCACTTTGTCCAGATCTTCTTGTTGTGGTTCCCTCTGAGCCCCCCTCGCTGGGCTGGGCATGGGGATGGCAGCCCCGGTGTCCCTTGCCCTGCCTACGGGGAATGCCCCTGGCATTAGCAAAGCTCAGCTCCCAGCATTTGGCCCTTACTTGCCATACACATAGTGCTTATCTAAAAGCAAGGCTGGGTACTTCCCTTAAGTTAGAAGTCCACTGACAGAGGGCAAGAGCACAGCCTGCCCGTTATCTACTCCTTATCTACGTAAGCCTTGCCTACACCTGGCTTTGAGGCATTAAACCAGAAAGGCGTGATGCAGAGAACTTATGCTAGTTGTCTACACATCTACGAGTTTCACTCATTGAATGCTGTAATTACTTTTTGAAAGGGGAAGACTTGTTCTTAAAAGAGAAGAAAATCTACAGTTTACATTCCCAAATGATTATGAATCACTTACCTTAAACTGAAATCTGACAGGCTCCATATGCATAAAAAGAGGAAGGAAAAGTTTCTTTTGCTTTTTGCTCAGTGTCTTGATGAGACTTTTTTTTTCACAGCATATGGAATAATGATGCCATTTTAAAAGACGATTTGCTGTCTTTCATTCATGATGCTTCTGTCTCATGCATATGCATAACTGCAGGGGCTAGATCCTCTTTCATGTTAAAAAAGGAACTGGAATAATACTCCTGAAATCCACTTTTTTTTTGGATTTTCATTGATGTAATTGAGACGAAAATGTACCCTTTGGTCTCTTTTTCAGTGGGATACGGTCACTATGTATAATGCCCTGATTTGCGGGTTTTTTTAACTGCATTAATTTTTGTGGTAGGGTGTTAAAGTGCCAAGTGTCTGGAACAAGCAATATGTTAGTGTGGATGCCCCACTGAGCAAGATCCCTCTGTTCATCCGTGGAGGCTACGCCCTGCCAGAACAGGAACCAGCCACGACCACCACTAAGAGGTAACATCATCTGTGTCCGCCACCAACCAACCACGGTGCGAGTCAGACCCACAGACAGCCAAGAAAGCAATCAAATGAAAGTGCAGAAGAGAGGCTATCTGCAGCTCCCAGCTGCCATCCCAGACGATAAGAACGGTATTTTTATCCCACTATCCACTCCATTGCATTAGGAGAAGTCACCCCAGAGATGACCCACGTCATCGTTGGCACAGCTGAAACTTACTGCTGGCTCTGTGGTTATGCTCGGAAAAGCTTTTGCACCTCTTGCTGCCACACTGACCTGCTGCTGGTCATTTAAAGCAAACACCTGCGAGGGGAAGATGCAAAACTCTTCTCCTTGGATGTATTTATCCAATGCCATGAGCAAGGTGGAAAAGCTCAAATCTCTTTTGAGGAAGATGATTTCTCCACACCAATGAGCAATACACTGGCCTCACATCTGAACCATGCTCAGAAGCTAAGGTGGGTAGTGAAGGAAGGGAACAGCACTGTGCAGCAACCAAACCAAACCATAGTAAGGTAGCACTGGTGACCAGTCGCCTCCCAGACTGCCCAATTATCATACATTAAGGCCACTGAAGAAGGGGAAACTTGTCCACATGAGTACTCGAAAGGTGGGAATTTAACACTTCAGTGGGACAAGGCAAGATAAACTTCTCGTCAGCATTTCAGGAGCCATTTTGGTGAGCACGGTTGTCATTCTTCTGTTGTGGCCTTTTTTGTAACCTTCAAATTGGAGTTAATGGTGTTCAGAAGTTTTTGTTAAATAACTTGGGACAGTGCCTGCCAGTTTGTACTGACACTTCTCAACACATTTGTCAACAGCCGTCTGAATCCATTTGGGCTCATTATCGCCTTGGATGAACAAGGAGAAGCTTCTGGGTCTCTCTTCTGGGATGACGGTGATTCGATCGGTAAGCCTGGTTCCCTGCTGTGAAGCAGTGTCTGTGTACAGGCCTCTCCTTAGGCCATCTTTTTGGCAGTACAATGGCACTAACTTCTGCTAGAAATAGCTGGAGAACTGACCCGAAGTTGAGCATTACAGAGGTGAGGAGCAGGTTGCTCTTGAAGTCAGCAAGAAAGGTGTGACACTGGGAAGAGCTGGTCTGCTAGAGAGGGCAATCACTCATGTCGTGTTCCCCTGAGATCATCCTAAGGAGACCAGAGGAAGAGATTAAACAAACCACTAATTGTCTTAGTCTGATGTTAGCCATTTGCTGCAATTAATGGGAACTGATTATAGATTTTGCTCCCTGTTTTGATACCAATCCTTGTTCTGTGTTTTGACAGACACTATTGAAAATGAGAACTACTTCTTGGCTAAATATACATACAGCAAAGTAAGTAGCAACATCCAAGGTACCTACAAATATGTGACGAGGGACCTTTTGCTTGTCTTGCACCTGTAAACACTTGTCTGATGGGTGGGAGAAGGCTACATTCCTCTCTTCAGTATATCCCAGCAACTTTTGAACTTTGATCACTTGAAGCCTGCATTTTGTGGCCCACAGAATCACGTAGTCTCACTTCTTTAGTTTGCATTCCCTTGCCTGACAGTGTGGAGATTGCTTCCATCGTCAGTCTCCCACAGAGCGATTCTGTACACTACAGGCAACTCACTGTGCTGATCAGACGCTCCACGCAGCACAGAAAGAGATCAGCCCAGGGTCAGTGAGCTAATGCCTTTCACACAGCACTCACTTCTGCGCAGACATGTCCTGAGAAAGCTCAACAGAGGAACCCTACAGTCTAGGCTTCAACTGAGAAAAATACAATAAAATAAATCTACGAAAAGCTCATTAATTACATGATGGTTAAGTTGTGGGAGTTACTGTAAAAAAACTTAACCTACTTCAGCAATCTATACAGATCATATTTTATCTACAATTTCCATGTCTGGTAAGAAATAGAATACTGTATGTAGACTATGGCATGGTTTTCACACTGTGTATTCCTAAAAGGCCCAGAGTAGTTTACAGAAAATATTCAAAAGAATAAAATTGTGTTAGCTCTGATTGTGATATTGCTCTTAGAATGTATGTCTTCCAGGAGTGAGAGCAAGCCAGGGTAAGCCGATGGGTTTTATTATGTAATATTGTATATTTGTGAGATATTTTTTCTGCAACTAATACCATGTGTCTAGACTTTAATTTTGAATTTATTTTCTTCTTGATTTACCAAGAAAAAATTTTCTTTTTCTTCAAAAAAAGGATATTTCAATGGCAAAAAGGAAGAAAAATCACTTTGGCTTTCTGTAGTCTGTGTATAGTAATTTATTGCAGGAAAGCTACCGAAAAACAATATCCAGTTTTGTATTAAACTCTGATCTGTGCAAATTAGACTGTTGATTCACTGGCACTTCCATTTCTCATTGCTCACATTTGACTTCTGCCCGTAAATCCATGACTGAAGTCCCTATCTGCATTCCAATAATCTCTAATGTTGATTTTTTATTATGTGTTTATAAAGAAAAAAATTCATCTCAAATAGCAAATTGTAGAGGTATGAGAAATGTATATAAGTCTTGGTATTTGTTGCACATTTCTATATTCTTAAAAAACTGTGGATGAATAATTTAATCACAGCTAGTTTTAGAAGAACACACAAGTTTCAGTCCCTAAGAGATTTACCGATAAGGTCTGATATCATAGCACTTACTCTGAACCCAGCACAGAGCGCTGCACAGGTAACAGCTACAGGATTAGACTCTCTCACATTTTCATTTAAACAACCCAGAATACAAAGAAGAACTCAAGACTAGTGCAGGCACTTAAGTCTCTGTGAACAATTCAGGCTGCCTGCTCTCGGGTGCTCTCTCACCGGGGTCAGTATTTTAATTCACTTGACACCTCCATTTCGACACGCGTAATGGCTAAGTGCCCCAAGTCAATGTGCCCCATAAATTAAGCCTACCAGTCCAGAAAAATACATCAGCCAGGTGTAGAAGATCTGCTGTACTTCAGGGATGAGCACGGAGAGCCATAAACTCTGCCTCCATCCCCAGAGGCGGCAGACAAGGCAAGATGTGCTCAGACTTTGCTGAGCGAGTCCAGACCACACTAAAGGGCTGGTAACAGGAAAGCTTGCCCAAGGAAAGCGGAGCTTCTGAAAGAATGTGCTAGCCACTAACTGAATAACCTGAAAGCAAGCTCCTTCTAAAACTGGTCCAATTCTCAGGGAGAAAATGAGGTGGGAAAAACAGGTGAAGTTCATAGGACCAGTGCAAGACAGCAAGAAAGAAAAATCACGACTCTGCTGCTCAGAAGTGCGGGAGGAAGTCCTGGTTTCTGGCCTTGGATCCAGGACTTCTTTTTGCTTTGCATTTGTGGGGCTTTGAGTGATATCCTTAACTTCCCTCCCTCTGACAAGAACTCAGGACCTTCTTGGGCAATTGGTTTAACCACTAGATGCCTGGGGAGGAGAGGAGGAGAGGGTCACTCATTCCCCTGGACCATCACCTCCCTGTCTCCCCAAGACTTTCTTCTAGACCGTGGTCAGAGGGACAATGGTGTCTACTGCAGAGTCCTGGCTGAGGGCCTCAGAGCTTGAGTGCAACCTTATTTGTTAATACAGTTATAATCACCGAGTTCAGCATCACACTGAGCTTACTGGGTCTATGTGGCCACCTTGAGCTAGCTCTCCTGCTTAGCCACCCCTGAGACAGAAATAAATCACTGCATGGAGATGATCTCTCTATGCTGAACCTCCCTCTATTCTGGAGCTCTGCCAAAGGGGAGTAGACACCATATATCAGTACCCTAACACATTCTCCAGAGGCTTTTAGAGGCCTTTCCCCATTTGCTCAATAATAGCCAACTTTCCTTATTTATGCAGTTTAAATCTGTGCCCTGGGGATTAGCACTTACTTTTAGTGAAATAAGCAGTCTGAGCACAGCCCGAAGTTACAACACCGTGATCTAACTTCTGCTCCCCTCCTACCATGCACCACTGAAATAACATAAGCTAATTTATGCAAAAGGTTCCATCATGGGTTTCTCCTTGGCATATTTTTAAAAAGTCATGATTGCATAGCAATTCATAATTTCCTGAGTGGAGTAATTCATCTTTATTTCCTTTACAACTTTGATCACATAACAAATGCAATGATTCCTCTTCATCGCTTGTATGGGAAATTACTGTTGCTGGTGATACAAGTGAATTTGTTTAATGACTTTGTATGTCCTCTCGGTACATCCCTAAATGTGGGCTATGTAGTAAATAAGAAGTACAACAAACAAGGCTCTGCGGGCATACGATGTTCGTTCAGTGTCCTTAAAGCTGGGACGTAGACAGCAGAGATTTCTAGCAGGAGTTGTGGAGAAGTGGGACATAAAATAGGGGCAAAGTATCTAGCAGCTGATGTTTGTGGAAGACGCTAACAGTTTAAAGCAGTTAGCCATGGATGTTAATTAAATCTGCCTTAAGGTCGCTAATTGAATCTCCGTATCTGGATTTTGGCTTTGCATATGCCACTGTACCCTGTAAATTGCTACAAGAACCAAATTTGGATTGATTAAAAGTAGAAAAAACATGTCCAATAATCCCAAATGAATGTTGTAAATGCTATTTTGTTTCTTATTTTCTTAGTTTATAATGATACACAAAACCATTCTTATGTGAAAATTAACGTGTCTTGTTGCTTTTCCTTTACCATCTCAGACTTTAATGTCTACATTGGAAGACATTCTGTAGGTTCATTGACAAAGATGAGACCACAGCAGTAACAGTACGCAGTAAGTCGCTTCCAAAGAGTTGCTGTGGTCCTGAAATTTTCTCTGTGGCTTTTTCCAGGGAAATCTGAAGACGGAAATACTTAAAAATGGCTACCGAGGGGCTGACACTCTGAAGTACAACAAAATTACGATTCTTGGCCTGAAGCAGAGACCTCATGCTGTTGCTCTGAATGGAAGAGCCATCCGTGGAGATGCTTTCTCTTATGAGCTGAGTGGGGTAAGAGCTGCGCTGAGCAATTATGAAAAACCTTAGGGAAGGGAAGATAGTCACTAACAGAAGCAATTTCTCATCCACACCCCTTTACAATTCTAATTATAAGCAGACACCAATTCTTGATAGAACAGTCTGAGTTTTTGGGGAGGGGGCGGAGAAGAGGCAGCAGGAGCTGTTTTAGCAAACTTTAATCTTTGCTATTACATGTACGCTCATTCTCTCTCTCATTTAGTGTCTGCCATTTATACAAGTTTTTAAACTAATGAAATAATGAAAAGAAGATATAGCTCTGCAAACTGGGAGAAATGTTAGCAGTTTTATGGGCATTATTATCATCCTGATAAAATGAGAAAACCTCTTAAATCTGTATGTCAGCTGCTGAAAAGGAGTGGAGATATTTTCTTAAAACTACTTAGTGTCCCAAAATGATTACAGCCTCTAATGAGTGTCCCCTATCTTCAGAGGAGGGACAGGTCAATCCGTGCAGTATGTTTGTTCCTAAGAAACTACCACTACAGTGAGACAACAGGTACAGTTTCAACATCTTAAGGTGTCCCAACCTCAGTGTCCCAGATTGAAATGTGTGACCTGCTTGCGCAGCGCTCCTCCTCCAGCACCAACTCGGAGACACCCTGGAGGGGACAGACTGAACACCACTAACAAACAGCTGCGACAGCCTCTGTGGTCCCAATTTCCTTTTCCACAGGAGAGTAGACAAAGGGAACAACACTGAGTAAATGTCCCTTGCTCTGGTCACTTGTCCCTAATCTGTCACCAGCCACCAAGCTGTAGTGGGTCATGCACACTTTGTATGAGATGTGGTACTCACATCTCAGCACTGGTCTGCCTCTAGGGAACTCCCAGGACTAACACTATAAAATGCCACTAACTCATCATTCAATCAAAGATAGCTCAGGCAGCAAGCAACGGATGTCACATCATATGTCACTCTACCCACTTGGCTTAATGATTTACCTTTTAATTGTAACCAAAGTGTGATCCCCATTACATGCACCTGGTTCTAACATTTGTTTTACTGAAAGAATCTGTAAAAGAAGAAAATTGCAGAGAATAGATTTCTGCCTTGGAGAATCGTAAAAAGCTCTCTTTCAGAGACAACGTCGTAAATAAGCATAATCAGTATTGCCTCAAGGGAAGAAACAGTTTAACAGCCTCTAAGCAAGCTGAAAGCAACATAAATGTGGCAGGGTAAAGAAAACACTCCATTGAGATGTGCTTGAAGGCACCAATCACAGAAATCCAGAAGATAACTGCATACTAACAGCATCACATAAAAAGATGATTAAAAAGACTAAAAATCTTGTCACAAAAGTATCATTTCAAATTTGATTTAAGCACAAAAGATGATCTCAGTGACTTCAGAACTACTTCAAACAATAGAGAAAAAAAACCATCAAGCTGCTCTAGTAGGAAAGGTCCAAAACTACACAAAAATCACGTTATTTAAATCAGACAGTAACCTAAACCAGCTAAATAAATTCCTTTTGCAATTCTAAGAGATTCAGTCAAACCTCTCCCACCAACCCTGTATGCATGGTGTAATGCCATTACCTATAATCCTCTCATGTTTGACTTTATTAAAAAAAAACCCCAACTAGCAGTTTGGGCTTAGAAGTTCAAAACTTACAATCCATGTAATTAAAAAAATAATGAAATCTAAAGGGCAAATTTGCCACTTTCTTACAGGCTTAATGAGATTACACACTGTATAATAGTTCAAGTACAAAGACTGTACTGTTTGAAGGGATGTAGTAGAAAATAACTTCTACCATATTGCTATTGCTTTACAGAAAGCAAATTTGCCTAAAAGCAATGCTTAAGTGCCTAACTGAGCCATAGTTATTTGTATATAAATAGAAGGAGTTTGCTGAGTAATAGGCTGCCTCTTTCTCTCTGATTCATGCAGTGCTACCCCGATCCAACATCTGTAATACCACAGACTCTTCCTATAATTAGCACCCTTTATCTCCTCCCCTGGAGTATCGTACCCTGAGAGCCACAGGCACTGTATTGCAACCCCAGCAGGGATGCTGGAGGAGCACTTCTGCCAACCAGGCTAGTGCTGGCAACCAAATGACCTGGCCATAGGGAGATTCTCCTTTTTCTCCCACTTGTATCCTGTGCTGGAAAGTGCGGGGAGGTTCCCCATGTCCGCAGTTCCCCAGGTCCGCGCAGTAGCGGAGTCTGGAGCAGCCTTTCTGGCTGCCTGGAGCTTTCCGGTTAGCGTTTGGGTGAGGTCGCACTATTTTTGTCTGTATTTGAGTAAAAGGCAAATCATTCAAGAAGTGGGCTTCCTTCTTACCCAGTGGTGGTAGAGAACTGTTTCTGATGAAAGATGAAAACACTACATACTTTGAAGAAGTGAGCTAAGCATAGACTGTTAGAGCGATGTTAACATGGATTTGTGTGTGGGCAAAGAAATAGCTAAGAGGTGTGAATGGATATTATGCATTTTAGGCTATTATTCATTCTGAAACCTGAAGATAAAACTAGTGAAGTACTGAAAATGGAAATTCTGTGAGTAGCAAAAAATACATCAAACTGAACATTTAACAGAGAGAGAGCAGGACAGGTATTGTATTTATAACTGCATATTTAATTCATCTTAGTAATTAATTTTAAACTGTTCCTGAATTTCTAAATGGGATGTTGACTTGGATACAGCAGCAGAAAGATGCATACTGCCACCAAGTCAGCCTTGCCTACCAGATGAGGTTAAGGGAATCATGAAGGTCTAAGCTCAAGTTTTACTTCTCATTCTCTGTTTTGAGCTGGTCTTTTTTAAGTTAAGACAAAGTTATTAATTATTTTTGTGTCTCTCTTTTTTCCACAGAAACTCATATTACATATTTCTGCCCCACTTACTCAGGAACTCAACATTATGATTTACTAGAACGGTCAGAAAACACCTACATAATTTAGCATCCTTGGCCCTCAAATATGGATCTTACTTTGATTTTAATGTAAAAAAACATTTTACAATTAAAACATTGCTTATGCACCTGATGACTGTTCTTTTCCGATTTAGTATTTGTAACTCAGTGTTCTACACATAAAATTTTCAATAGTAGTTAATGAATATAACCATAAACTGAAGTGTGTTCAAAATAGCATGGAAGAATTCATCCTGAAATTTCTCTGTCATCTCAGAAGGAGATAATATTTGCAGTTGTTTTTGGTGGGCCATATTCAGGACAGCATACACTGGGTTTTTCTTTTCCAAACCTGTGGTGGTAAAAAAAAAAAGAAAAGAGAAGGAACAGCTGGATAGCCAGTGTAACTCACAGAGCCCTGTTCTGGGGGAAGCAATGAAATTTGTCAAGGGAATGCACGGGAAACACAGCTCATCAAAGTTTGGGGATACCGAGACCTATTTTGTACTTCAGCTATTTCTGGCTGCCGAATGATCTCCCAACAACATAAGAATCTCCAGCTTATGGAAATGGCTCTAAGGAGTCGCTGTTATTTTAATAATATAATACATAATCAGCCATTAATACAACCTGTAATGCATATCACAGATAATAAATATAATATTATGTTATATATAAGCAGCTGGTATAAATCAGACAACAGTTCCAGACTACAAAACCTACAACTGTCATGGTCACCTGCTTTTGTCTCCTTTTCCATGTTCCTGAACTGTAATAAACGCAGCCCGTGCATGTATTGGGATCCACTGATCACAGAGAGAATTTGTGGAAAACTTGGGGGATTTTTTCAGAATCTGGTTCTCTCCGGAGACTTTTCCCAGTGTGAGAGTAGCTCAGACTGCAGCAAACGGTTGGTGCCCTTAAATGTACACCATGACTTCTGCCAGGAGGGATCCACATCACGGCCAGGTCAGGGCTTCACAGACTCAGCTGTTCCCACACTTTTAGCTCTAAGCTAGAAAGCTCTTTTTACTCTTGTTGGTATTTATTCATGAGAAACCCAAGTCAGAGTCTGCAACCATAAGAGCTTTAATAGTGAACAGATACTCAGGTAAGGAGGCTGGGAAGGGACTGTGATCTCCAGTTTAGTCTGCTAGCAGCAGCTCTCCCTTCGCCAGCAGTGACATTCCCCCCAGAACACTGCAGGCAGTGTTAAGCTTCGCCTCACACATCTTAAGGTGCTTGCGACTCTTCCTATTCCTGTCTCCCACCGTAACAAAAATGTATGGAAAATCCTGCTCGTGGCAGAAATGCCGGGTTAGTTCCCAGCAAATTAATTCTGCTTCCAAAACTCTGCAGAGAGAGACCTCAGCCACATTCTACTCCTGCAAAATGCTCCCCAACCCTAGGTCTCCATGGGAAACTGCTCCTGACATACAGACACAAGTGCAAGTTTTAACAAGAATGTCCGATTTTCACAACCTTCAGTTCTACACCACTCAGGGATAAGGATGTCATTCAGGTGTTTTTATGTGATCACATTTCTTCTGAATTAGCCAGGACACAAAAACCAGCAGTAAATGTCTCCAGTTTATGCCAGCTGCAGGAAGACAAGCACGGTCCTGCCTGGCTGCCAAAGCTTCCTTTCTCAAAGCGAGATGGGTCTTGCGGAGAAAGCTGCAGACTTGCATCTTGACCAAGAGCTTTTGCTGGCTGCAGCAGGGTCTGCTGTGAAATATCTCCTGCACAGTGAGGAGAAAACAGCTTCCTCATCAGCTCTTTTGTGGGGTGAAGTTGAAGAAGATACTACAAAAAGGCATAGCTGAAGATGGTGAGGAAGGGATGAGGAAGAGCAGATTCTAGGCAGTAGGGTGAAAGCTGAGCTAAGGTGATGGATGTGACAACCATCCTCCCTCCACAGGAGTATAGCACAAAAATAGACTCCTTGATAAAATAAACTTCTTCACTCTGAGGGTGACAGAGCACTGGAACAGGCTGCCCAGGGAGGTTTGTGGAGTCTCCTTCTCTGGAGATATTCAAGACCCACCTGGACAAGGTCCTGTGCAGCCTGCTGTAGGTGACCCTGTTTCGGCAGGGGGGTTGGACTGGATGACCCACAGAGGTCCCTTCCAAACCCTACCATTCTGTGACTCTGTAAGCTCTAAAAAGGGTGCCCCTCTGAGTCTGTGGACCAGGCAGACTAAAGACCTTGTGCAAGGGAAGGATGTCGGTATGGTTTGT
>Ga0065711_1004110_pt1 | contig 24949 bp, 19 predicted proteins | sample Hoacrofraction12_FD_59098 | JGI IMG/M metagenome (GOLD analysis project Ga0065711, IMG submission 59098) | Hoatzin crop microbial communities from Cojedes, Venezuela - Epithelial fraction 12 v2 (version 2) | ecosystem: Host-associated > Birds > Digestive system > Esophagus > Crop | place...
GGGGGGGGGGGGGGAACCTTCCCGCGAGTGAGAGAGAGACATACAGGAGGAAAAAACTATCTTCAGTATGATGAAGTTCATGGTTATAACCCCAAAAATGGTAGGTTATTTTCTTCCTTCCTCTCAAACTGTACTATGACAGCAGCAAATTTCATGAAAATCTAAAATTCCTGCTTGAATGTATCAAGTTTTCCTTCAGTATCTGCATTTGGGGCCCTTGTATGTCTGCCAGTAAGGGCTTTTCAATAATCCGTCTGGGTTTCTCTGGACAGATAGGAGTGATTTATGAAGGAAGCTTTAAAACGTTAAATACGTATTTCATACATTACAAGTGGGTGTGAGCTGCCTCTTGACGGAGGTGGGAAGCATACTTAGTCTTTATTGCTCATTTGACAGATTCACATTACCACACAAATTTTAACTAATCATTTCCGTAACTCTAAGGTAAATTAATAAATGTTGTTAATCCCATTTTTGTATGGGAGGAAATGGATGAATTGCCTTGACCCTTGTGAAGAAGGAGGGGCAGAGCCAGGAATAGAATCTCAGTTATTACACATAACTTCCTCTGAGTTTTTTCAGTTCGTCATTATCATCTAATGCACTGAACAGACATTGTTAAGGTAAACAGCTGCGCCAGCTGGAGACATCAGCACCTTCCTTTTTTTACAAGCCCCTGTGCTGGACGCTGCCTTTCTCACAGTTGTGCTGCTGGAGGGCTTTGGGAGAGCTTTTCTTTCACTGCACGGGGACAACCTGTCTTGGCCCATGGAGCTGCTCAGAGCAGGACCAGCTGACGTGGTCCAGAGCAGACAACAGGGGAGGTGCAAGGTTCTTTTTGCCCGGTATGGGAGAGGTAACGTCCAGATGGCAAATGGTGACAGGCTGTGGGGATGAATGACATCTTCAGCCAAGGAGGCTTAGAAGAGGTTGTTTGTCTACAGCATAAGAAACAAACCCAGTAAATAAAATGCATAATTCTGGATAACTCCGTATTTTCAGTTAAACTAGTAGAGGCTTTTGATATATGAATGATTGTCTGCTAGTCACATGCATTAAAAATATATAAAGATCACATACAGGAAAAAAAATGACCATAATTTCCACAGTGGCCAAATGTTATGGGCTTGCTCATCTCTGAGAAGTTAGGAGTGTCTGCAGATTATCCTGAGGGACGTGCTCTGAAGCACAGCCCTGGTACCCCTGCACAAGTGATTGCCATCCAGCTAACAGGTGCTTTATAGGTGTTTTGCTGCAGCTGAGCAATAAATATGACCCTGCTTTGGTGAATGTTTGACTTCAGCTTATTTTTGAGAAACCTGCACGTTCAAATTCTTGGGTGATAACTGTTAACTCTTTTCTAATGAGTTCTTAAAAACTTCACATCACCTGTAATTAACAAAACTATTAACAGATACTGTTGTTCCAACACTCAGTCTATTAAGTGTGGAAAGTAGCAGTGCACTGAGCATCTGTTTTAATTTGTCTTCCTACATTTGTAGTGGCACAGCCTCCCCCATTTGCTTCAGTAGGAGCTTGTTTGGTCTTAACTGTATTAATGCGAGTTACTGTTCCTAGGAAGAACAGATGGTATATTTTTAAGACAGACTCATGACAGTTCAGTAGAGGTGAGTTTTGGGAAGATACAGAGATTAGCTTCTGCTCCAGTTATGTCCATCTGTAAGCTGAGAGCCAGCTCACTTGGTTGGAAAGTGGTGATGATATTTACAAAGTTTAGATTGTAAATTTTGCAAATGAGACATTCAGTGTGGAGATAGTAAAAGGTACCCCCACCTGCCATCATCAGACTTCTGAGTGTCTTCAAGACAGACTATGTATATAGTAATTTGATTGAGAAAAACACTGTGTCGGTATACAGTAAGTTAACTATGTGCTCAGAGAACAGTGGGATGGGATCTATTCTGCTAGCCTCTAGAGAAATCTCTGCTTAGATTGGTTATATATTTGCTGATATGGAGGGCCTTTGAGGGGTCTTACCACTTATTATTAATAATCTCATGGGTTTTGCTTCTGTAGTACCATCAAAGGCAAGGAGAGAGATCAAACAATGCCAATCACCCCTTCTGTGTTATTCAGGTCTTTTATGTCTGTAATTACCTCTCTTCAGTATTTTGATGTTGTGGAGTAGGTGTCTGAAGCAGCTACAGTTATGTCTGGAATTGACAACAAACAGTTCATTGATGACCACCCGTGCAAGGTGTCCCAAATCCCTTCTCTCATATTGAAGTAACTGTAGATAGACAAGTGCATTTGCGGGCTTCTGTATTTGCTTTTGGATTTCATCTGTAGATGTGGAACTGCAAACCCACTTTAACAGAGCACAGAACTATTTGTTTTCTGCTGCCTTTCTTCCCTTTTTATCATCTTAGCTGCCTCTTGGTGCTCCTCTGCAGCTCATAGCATTTTCTGACTTAAATATAGCAAAAGGCAACAAGTCGATCCTACCAATAATACCAATAAGTAAATAAACCCATCAGAAAATGGGAGGAAGTATTTTAAGAAATACCTATCTTCCTCTTCACTCAGATCAGTATCTATTGGATGTTTGTGTTTTTAAGACCCGAGAACTCCTGCTTCCTGCTGCCTAGTTTAGGGCTGGTTCAGATCATGAGAGAGTTTGTGCTGTTGGGATGTTGAAAGACACTGATGGGTTGAGCAATACAGGGGAGATTCAGAGTCATTCCCAATTTTGACCTGTGTTTCCTCCTATACCAGAATCTCACAATTAATACATCCTATGCATCATTTCAGTTTTTTTTGGGTTGTGCACATTTCAGGCGGTTGTGCGCGTAACTTTGAGATAGACAAAAGACTTGGAAGAAGTGTCCCTAGTGTGGGAGTTTCCTTTCTTCCCTAATCTCATTTCTTCTTTCCTGAACGCAGTTACTGAAGCTGCATGGTAAGGATTAAATTTATCCTTTTGATATTTTCACGTCCTACAGTAACATAATTAAGATGGTATTGCTATATTCATGGTTTGTTCAGTGGAAAATCCACCATGATCTTGAACAGTATGCTATGTGTGGGTTGACTTCATTCAGGGAATTTAAATTGGATCCATTTCACATAACTGCATATGGCAAATAATTCAATGTAAAAATAAACATCTTGTCCATGTAAATAGCACTCATTTCAACTGACTTTTATTTTCGTGTTTCTTTAGAGCAATTATTGCCTGTCAAATTGTTGTATATATGTTTCCTGCTGTCTTGGAAAAAGACCAGTGTATTTCTTAGCTTTAATTTCCATTGCACTTTTAGCAGGGAAGAGTTTCTCTATGTTATAGCCATAGATAAGGACTAGCAATAAAAGGAAAATACGTTTTGTAATTCAGATTTATTAATAAATTCAGATTAATTAGCAATATGTAGAGCTCATTTGAAAAACTGGAAAGATTTGAAGTTTGATAGGGAGTTATTAAACAGTATCATTCCTTCTTTAAAACGTCAAAGGGAGGAAAAGTACAAAATACACAGCAGGAAAATTATTGCACAGAGTCCATGTGAATGACTGTACACTATGAAAATTATTAGTGTGAAACAGTCATCTGGGGCTTACTGGTAAGAGATAGTGCCAAAAATCAAGGAGAAGGTGCAATTTCTGAACCAAGCACAACCATCTGAAACATCATCATCTTATAGAAGTTTTGCCACTGCTGAACTGCTAGTGAAATTCCTGGGTTATAAATACAGGAATTCCCCTTCGAAGTTGCAACTGTCCTGATCCATGAAACAGATCCACAGATGGTCCAGCAGAGCCACATTTGTGCTTTCAGCTGTGTTCCTGCAGTGTGCTAATAGGGTATTCACTTTTTTCCCCCCAGAGTTGTTTTTCTCTTAGTGGATGTCAAAACTGAGAAATAGTCCAGCATGGCTACATTCCTTCTGTTTTTTTGATGGAAAAGACCCTGTGTGCATTAAGAAAAAGTATCTATTTGAGTGAAGTAACTTTAAAAAAAAAAATGGTCTTTCTTCCTTATGCTGTGTTACATCTCGTTACAGGAATTACTGAAATGAGTGTAAAATAATTTCATTCCACTTGCAAGCAGACTTGTCAGTTAAGATGCAAAAGAACCCCTGGTCATCTATAAATTTCAGTGACGTTTATATTCTTCTTATGGTCTTATCAAATATGAATCTGTAGAATATGATGTCAGATCAAAGATGGAGCTTCCGAAAGAGGCGATCATCAGAAAGACTCAACTTTGTAGCCGTTAGAACTTACGGACAAATCTCTGAGTAGAGCTATCTTTGACCTATCTAGCTATCATACATAAAATCAGTCTGAGACACTGTAATAAGTACAGAGGAAGGGAAACGGACTTGGAATAAGGAGATCCATGAAATTCAAAATTACATAGTGAGGGAGAAATGACCAGGAGGATTATTTTCTGTGCTATCAAGAAAGTAATTTACAAGAGTTAAAGGCCATGTGATAATTTCCATTATCTCTAGATGATTAGGTACAAATTCTAACATACTACAAAAGCATCTATCAGTGTCACTAAGAAGAACATAACATATTCTTACAGTGAAATATATAGCTAGTCATGCACTGACTTCAGTGGAGCTGAAGGAACAAACTCATGTTTGTAATATGATCATTTAGCTCTATAAATAATCAAATACCATTTTTCACAGCCAAAACGGATCACTGCAGGAGTGTGAAAATTTCTTCCCCTCATATATATTAATGCACGTGTATTTCAGGAGCATTACTCAGTTAGGACAGGTTATGGAACTGCAAGAAACAGTAGCTCAACCTAACAAAGCAGATCTGAGCAATATATTTCTACAGACGTATCTGTTAGCTGAGGATGACTTAATTCACATGCAGACCTCATACTACATAATTGCTTGTATTAGGAAAGGCAGGCAAGGAAAGTAAAAGGGAAAGAATGGAAAATCCTGAACTTCATCAGGAATAAGTGAGCGTTAAAGAAGAAAAATGTTCTAACCTTTAGAAAATTTTGACCATCTCCAGCCAACAGCAGTCTGCTGAACAAGCTCTCAGTTGTAGGGAAGAGAGCAAGTATTCAGTGCCTTAGAAGCTAGAGAGGATAGGAATTTACAGAATAATAAGACATGGAGTGAATAATTACAGTTGGAAATTTTCCTTCTGAACAATGACGTTTTGGCAATCTGAAGCTGCAAATGTGTTTTCCCTTTGCCTCTATTCTGTCTATGTTATAAATATCAGATATAATATCTGGGAGCCAGGCAACCTAAGAAGTGCATGTATGAGCATGTAAATTAGGTAAAAAGAACCAAGAGAAAATTCTTACAGTACATTTATAAAACAAGCTGGAAATAACCAAACATACTGCAAGTGGCATGCATTCAGGATATACTTGCTGTAGCCTGTTGACAATATCACTTAACATTTCAGCCTTTGCGATTCTTTTAAGTGGACTAATTTTTTCCACCTCATTCTTATTATTTTAAGATTGACTGAATGCATTTTTTTATATTCTGTCCTGGTTTTTGTATTCTGTACATTCAAAATGTTCTCAGAGTGAAAGATCCTTGTCTGAGAATTTTCTTCAGTGGGAAGTAAAGTTTCCTGGAAGCTCATCTTTATAATTTTCTTTCTGCAGGAACATGAAGTGAAGCATTTTGTTCAAAATGCTTCACATCTATTAAATACTCAGCTAGGACATGCTTTGGTGCATCACAGAATTGGATTTTTCAGGTTCTTAGTGTGCTTATTCCTTACTTGGATCAGCGTTTTCTGGTTCAGTTACGTCCCTCATGATGTACTCCTGTCTCCCTCCTTTCTGATTCCACCACAGAGCATCATGAAAGATGAACTCTGAATGGTGACTTTGGCTCTAGAAGAACAGGGATGAAGAAGGAACCTCACAACTCGTAGTGGTATAGTTCAATGCTGAGCAGAGAAAATAAGCCTGCATTTCTGCATTTCTCTGTTTGATGTTTCCTGTTCCGTCAAAAAGCTTGTGCTTCTTGTGTCATGTTTATTTGGAATGGAATAACAAAATTTTAGAATTTCAAGAAAGAATGAAGTTTTCATTTTGCTTTAGAATTTTGTAAAATAAGTAGGAAAAAGACAGGACTTTGCTGGACAGGTGGCATTCTGAAAAATTAGATGTAGGCTCTATTTCACTGACTACAGTTGGACCACTTGTGTCCTTCATGTTTCAAGTATGCTTAACTGTGTTTTCGAATTGAATATAGGGGTAAATAAACTTTCTCAAATCTTATAAGGGGTAATGTACAAATAAGGAAAGTCTAGTAAAATGGATTATTGCTGGATGGGGAAAAATGAAGGCAAGATGATTATTGTAAAATCTCGCTGAGTATGCAAAGACACGGAGACCAAGGAGAAGCGTTCACCTGGAAGGTTTCATGTTATTGCATGACCCAAATTTCTATGTTCTCTTCCTGTGTGGCACAGTAGCTTCTTGAGGTGTTTGATATACTGTGTTCAAGGTTAAAGTTTGCTGTTGAGATGTCAACTTGCAGATTGGATGCTTGCAAAATAGGTACAGGCTGCTGCTCTCTACTGCTGCATTGCAGTCCAAAGCACAGGAGTTGATTTTCAGATAATGCATGCTGGAGTCATACAGAACATAAGAGAAATGAGCCTTGTTAATGCTGTCATTGCCCAGTGCTTTAGGAAGAGATGCTGCTAACAAGTTTTCTTCACAGTCCTGTACTGCTTCACTCAGTTCCTCAGATGTCAAAGTTCCAAGGACTCCCCAGGCTGTGGCCTAGATACTTCCATTCCACCTATTCCTGTGGTAGCGGTCTAGTTTATAACGTAACGCTTTGCTCACAGCTTGAAGGCTGGGTAAAACTTTGCATGAGAAAATGCATCCAGATACCCTCCGAACAATAAATTGGAGTGGAGTTAAATTCTGCGTTGCTGCTTCATACTGCTCAGAAAGCCTGTGGCAGTTTTACAAAGGAGCAGAGAAATGGAAGCGCTTGCCAAACAGCAGGGCAAAACTTAGAAATCTTGCTTTGTAACAATGGAAATGGTCTGGCCCATACTGATGGGATTGTGAAAGCGACCCGGTTGCCCTTGCTCAGCTGTGACAAGGTGGCCATCTACACCCAGGTGTGGCCAGCAGAGACCCAGGCCTGCAAAGGCGTTCCACCTGCTGGGGTGGGATGGGTTTCAGGGGGAACTCTGGAGAGGGCAGCCTTAGAGAGGAAGCTGTTGAGATACAGCAGTGAGGCATAGACTGAGAAACCAGTGGGAACGTGGAATAATCTGCCTATGTAGAGTTTCAGGAGCAGGCCTGAACCTGCACAAGGTCAGTGTTGTGCTTCTTTCCTTCTGAGGGGGTCTGCCTGGTGGAATAGGTGGTGGTTTTCAGAAGCAGAAAAGTCCCAGGTGACAGCAGCCACTGGCTGGGAAGAGTTTTATGTCTCAGTGCAGTTCTGTGGTACCCTGCGTCGTCTAGGAAATGCTCTGTTATCCTGGGATGATTTAGCCCTGAAGTCTGATAGCTCTAAGATGACACAAGTGGCAGACATTCTGGTCAAAAACTGTTGTGGGGTGGTGTTTGGGGTGTCCTTCAATAGCTGGTCATTTAGTCACTCTGATGTTCCTGGAAAATTAGCTGTGAACTCCTGAAATCTGACTTGAGTGTGGAGGCACGTTGTTAAGTGCGTGGAGCTTGTGCAGCTGCTGTGAAGTGTTGGTCTCGGAGTGGTAACACATGGTAACAGTGTGGGTCTGGAAGTGATCTGCCAGGGAAATAAAGCTCATCTAAATATGGGTATCTTATTAAGCACATCCTGCATGAATGCTTAGTACTGTAACTTTTAATGGGATCTGAGGGAGAACCAATCAAGTTAGGCATATAATAGCTAGAGATAAAGACATTCTGGCACAATGGGTAAAGCTGTTAACTTCCAGGTTCTTGTCTTCAGCCTCAAATAGGTTGCCAGCCTTAATTTGCAAAAGAATAAAAGGTCAAAAGAACTCTAGAGTTTTAAAAGACCTTTTCAGGTGGAGGAAGGCAAAGCTGACACTCCTATCAGGGTGTAAGGGAAAGTATCTTTTGAAATTACGTAATTTGGAAACTGTGGCCCTCATAAAACAATAGGAAAGGTGTGAGACTGAGCTGAATCTGTGAAGTCTGCTGACAGAGACAGTTCCATGTAGGTGTGGGAAGCCAAAGTGGGGCTGAACTCGATAGGGTGGCTGACCAAAATGTGCTCTGCAAGGATGGCTGACAGCTGGAGGTGGGAGCCTGAACACAGCGTAGGGGGGAGCTGAGAAAACCAAAATGTGCAAGTGTTCTCTCTTTGCTCTTTTTTCACTGTAAATGTAAGTCAAAGCATGGGTAAATCATCTTTATCTCTGCCCACTTTTTGACCTTGCTGTTCTGAATAAAGGTGGTAGCATTCTGAGAACAGTGCCACCGCTTCAGCCCTCAAGGAGTAAGGCACAAGCTCTGTAATGTACATGTTTCAAGACACAAATGAATCTGTCCTGGTGCTGTAGCTTTGTCTACTCATTAAAAGATGATGTTCTCTAATCATAAATTTGTAGTTGGAGCTTGTGTGTGAATGAATCTCTGGGGGAATGAAGGCAGGTAGATGCTCATCTGGCTCTGTCCTGCCCTCCATTTTTTCATCTCATATCTCAAAACCACAACACAACCACAAACCTCAAACAAAATCCCCAAATCAAACAAACAAAAAACCAAACAAAGAAACCCCCCTGCCTGTCCTCCGGAGCTACTGCATTAGTAACATGGTCACTCAAGGCAATACATAGCGATGCTTAGTTGAGGATGTTGAGGTGGGGAGGAGGAATTTATGTATTTTGCAGAATAAGGCAAATTTACTAGGTGATCTCTGGCTTTGAGCTGAATGGTACCACTGTAGACACTGGCAGGGAGTTCACAAGCTGCGACCAAAGCTTTGTTCCAGAACCCTGTGCTTAAGGTTAACATGAGGCAATTTCCCTCTTTGTGCTACAGGGTTTGTAATTTTATATGTTACCAAGTGCAGGAAATTCCTATTACTTTTTTACAGCATACTTGCAGTAAAATACACTTGGCATTCTGACTGTACCTCAGTTTCGTCTGCTGCAGAGATGCTGTGTTCCTCTTATGAAATATTTAAATAATAAAATGTATTTTTAATATTTAAATTGTTCGAGCTGTCTTCCTTAATTACTTTGGGGCTAGGGGCTTTTTGAATATTTGCAACAAGTTGAAGAAACAGCAGGCATTTCTTTGCCCATGTGTCTGCTTTCTATTTTGATATTTTAATGAATTTTTCAGAGACTGCAATGCAAGTACCACAGCCCAGAGAAGCTTCAAATGTGTAGGGCTGCAAACAAAAACAGCAGGAGCATGGACTTGCAGTTTTTATGCCACTGAATAAGACGGGTGTCAAAAATAATGAGGCAAACTAAGAAGATACTCTGTTTGCTGCCCCAAGAAAAAGGGGAAATTATGCCTATTATTAGAAAAAGGTAATGGGAGTGGAAATGAAGTGAATTATGGAATCCTCAGCTGTAGTAGAAGTTAGTAAGGCAAGAAGTGAGCTGCATCAGTAGAGAGAAAAGTAGCACACAATATTTGCAGTATTTATTAGTAAAAGGAAAGTCATAAAGATTAAAAGAAAATGACTAGTTTGGGGAGGAAGGAGTATCTGAATCAGTTTGTTGCAGCAGAAACTCCCTGAATAATGAAAAAAAAGAAATGATGTCCATGAAATAAGTTGTTTGGGTGTTTTTTTTTTCTTTTGCTTTTTCCTCTTATTCTTTCAGTTGAAATGTCAGAGTGTAATTAGGTTAGTGTTTTTTTCTGAGAAGTCAGGGTAATGACTGATTTATGTAGCTGTTGCTGCACTGGGAACCTATCCTAACTGTTTGTGAGAGCAGTCCTTGCTAGCTAATTTGCCAGCTGAGGATAGTTGCATTGTGCTGGGAAAGTAGAAAAATACCTCCATGGCTTCTAAAGGTGTTTAATTAGGTAAATTGAAAATCTGGTAGCTGCTAAGAATCCTTCCCTCCTTTTATTTTTTCACCTAGATCATTCTTATGCTTATTGTAACTCCTTTAGCTTCAGTACAATTGCTCGTTTCTCAGTGTGTTTTTTTTTTTGTTGGTGTCCCAAGGTAAGATGCTTCTGAAGGACCATGTGTGCTGTTTTATGTGTAGAACTTTCACTAGTACAGATCTATGCCTGAGTTGTAGATGTTCCATCACCGCATCTCGTAGTGTTTTATGCATGTCTTTGACCTCTTACAGCTGCCGTTTGCTCCCAAAACATGCAGACAAGCTACTCGATGGAAAGTGATGGCATTAAACTATGGTTTATTAAAGCAGTGGATGGAAGGAATCCAGACTATAAAGTCAGGACAAGAACTTTCATCTTTAGTGGGGAAGTTTAAAGAGCTCATTTTATTCCTCTGTAGCCAGTGGGCAAGGAAATATCAGGGAATGTTTTGAAAGGGGTAGATCTATGATCTTTCCTATGTCCAACACAACTGCTCAGTTATGTATTTATTGCTTCTTGAACCTTCTACTTTAAACAATTTGCAGCCCTTTTAATGCTTGCGTGTCAAGAGAGACCACTGGTTGATGTGTTGATTTGCTGTCCCTTGACAGAGCAGAGTGCTTGTTAAAAAGTCTGTTTCTTCACCCTAAGTCATCCAGGCTACGTGGGGCAAGAAAATCATAGCTAATCTTCCAAAGTAAAAGATACCGAGCATGTGGTGCAGCACCTTCTTCATGGTGCAGTGGAGGGCATGTGCTTTTTTTTCCCCTTGAGATCTGGTCACAGTATAAGTTGCGTTTATTACTTTCAGATTGGGTTATTGCAGCAAGCCAGGTCCTTAGCACAGTGAATTCTTGAGTGTATCCTATAGGTGCTTCACATATTTAATTTCCTTCAATCTCAAAGCCTGTTGATGGGACAAGATGTACTGCAGTAAAGCCTTGCTCCATTTGTGAGTTACTGAGAATATCCTATTCCAAGAAAGCTTGAGGACAATCATCAAAAGATCTACAGAGAATATAATCAGGTGCTGCTTTGTCTGAGAAAGGGTACGATGGGATCAAAACCCATCTCGATGGTATGGAATTATCAACTTGCAAAGGGATGCAAAGAGGAAAATCACTTGTGAAGTCCTCAAAGCACAATACTCTGTAATTCTAAACTGTTGTAGTTAGTGTCTTGATGCTGTAGTGTAAGACACTCTGGAAATAATGAGTGCAACACAGGACTTGCAAAAAATATTAAGTGAATTTTATTGTTGTTCATTTTGAAGTATTTTAAATCATAGCAGCTGACTCTCAATAGATCTTTATGTTCCTTAAATTATACTTAGTGGGTCTTTATTCCAAATCATTTGAACATGTATCACTTTTGTAATGCTTCTCTTCCGTGATGAAGCATGGTTATGTTATCACTGTACCTTTGTATTACGCTGTTGTCTTTTAGCAGGATGATACCTCAAGAGCAAATGCAAAACTTTATTGTACCTAAAAAATAGCTGCTATCTCCCTCTACTGTGGAGGATGTCACTCCTTGATAGTGTGCTGAACTGTCTCTGGGCTGTCTCAGAAGCTGTTACAAGTGCTACCTTATTGTGTTTTAAACTCCTTAAAGTGTTTTTTTGAACCAGTTTGAATTTTTGCCAAATTGGTGACAATCTCCACAGTTAAGACTTAAGGTTTTGGGTGTCGGTGTTTTTTGTTGTTTTTTCTTTTTTTTTTTTTTTTTCCCCCAAAATCTAGAGAAAGGAGAAGTTCTTTTTCTGTTTATTTTTATAAATGAACTGCGTTATAATTATTAAGGAATTGTCACAGAGAGGAAAAAGTTTGGTTTCTTAATATGTCAGTAAGAACTTCTGCCAGTGTTACACAAGTGGGCTGCATATCTTACAAAATGAAATAAAACCTTTTTGAAAACATTTCTTTCGTGGTCAGATAGCAGCATTGAGAAAACACTTTCTGTCAAACTTAAGATTCCAGTATCCTGTTTGTGATTAAGTGTCCTGTGGTGTGGTGCGCACGCTTCAACTAGAACTAAGCTTCTCTTAAGAGGCTATTTTGTTAGGGAACTGCCTGTGTATCATGTCCACCTTCCAGTTCTAGATGGTGTCTTGTTGCAGCTTCTTTCCCAAAGGCCAGGAGCTCATGGAGAGGATATGATGTTCTGTCAGTCTGAAGCATTAGGGCTGGAAGGCTAAAGCAAAGATGGTTCCTATTTTACTTGCTCCTTGTTGCCTCCTCCTTGTCAAAGGAGTTTCAGGTACTCCGGAAGCTGGAAGTCAAGTGGTGAAGGAAAGCTTAGACTGTTAGTGTGGGCCGGTTACTTGTGGTAGAGTTCAGTGCATGCAAGTATCGAGGATGAAAAGTGTGTTTGGGGGGAAACCGCAAGGTCTGGTTCCCTTGAACTGTATTTTCATTTCATATATTTTTAACAGAGAACACATGCTCTCTGAATTATGCAGTAGAAAATCTACCATGTTGGATGCTCGTATTCTTATATTGACAGTATCAGTAGTGGTTGTGCTTCTGTAATACAGTTGCTCAATATTTGCACAAGAAGCCAAGCATGTTTCCAAGGAGCTTAGCTTTTCTGTTCTACAGTAACCAGCTGCTTATGCAGATAATAAACATTCATGCAGCCTCCCTTTTTAATTCATGACAGCTGTAGGCCCCCACATTCTGCATTGTTCATTCCTGGCATGTTTAACTACATTATGGCCTGTTCATTTAATCCTAAATCATTCACAACAGCCATTAAGTTAATTCTTAGTTGTGCCTGAGTGCAATACAGCCTGCCTGGGCAAGCTGAGGAGGGTCTGTGTGATAAGTCAACACAAGAACATCTCTCCTGATGTCTGAACACCAGGAAGAACCTTTGGTGGGAGTAGGACTCAGTGAATAGAAGAAAGCCAGCTTGTACAATGTCCATTATCTGCAACCCAGAAGTATTTGGGGAGTTTTTATGAGCTTTTGGTGGGATCATGCCTAGCTGGGTTGAGGCTAGTAGCTCAGCAGCGTTGTGGCTCCAAGGTGGGTAAGCTGGTGGCTTTCTATCTCCAGTGTAATTCCCTGTAGGAACCTCTTTTCAGTCTGGCTCACTGTTTTCAGCCTGCAATGTGGGAGAAAAAAGAAGTTGCACATCCCGTGTCAGTTTACGACCTCTTAGAATAACAGAGAAGGGAAGCAATTTTGGGGAGGGAGGTGAAAGAAGGGGCGTGGGTAGCGTATGTTTTATTGGTAACAGTTTGGAAGCTGCTGCTTAGATAAGGAAACTATCAGTTAAGATTTTTTCTCTTTCTGGGTCAGAGCTTTCAATAAAAAATCTTTTTTAAAAACCAAACAATCAAAATCTGTTACACCAAAATCCAGCTTCTGAAACATAATGGTATTTTTTTCACCAGTATCATTATTGCTCTTTCAAAATTGCTCATGTAAATGAATTTCTCATTTTATATTCTCTCACTCTTGCAATTTCAACTTTCTTTGCCTGAAACTTTAAGCTGAAGAGAAGTCCTCTACAGCTTCAGTTTTTCTTTCCAAAGAAAAACATTTAGAATGGCATGGGAAAAAGTCGTGATGAACCTACTGGGTTTGGGTGGATACCACCTTGGAAAGCTCTATATTTCTGGGGAAGGAAGGGGAGAACCATTGAAAAACCTCTTTTGAATTTTGCCCATGTTAGACTGTGAGGAATTGTTTTTTTCCTCTTACTACTTCTAGTTTCAGACATGTTAGAGCTCTAGAATTAAAGGAATATAAGGAAGCATTTATCCATGTAAAAAATGTTATTTAAAAAAAAAAAAATTAATACTTAAGAAAAACCACAGCCCTTTAAAATGTCCATGTTTCATTTGATAGTTAAGCCAGAAGGGGAATATCAGTCATTCCTCCTATGTATTTGTGGGGGTAGGCATTTTTTTTGGTCCTTCTTAACGATATATTATTTTAGATGAAACGGGATATGTAATAAGCCCTACTAAAATAAGCTACTAGCATGAAAAGAGGTTTTGTTTTACATTAGCCTGCTGCTTGTCATGTAATCATCTGAAAATGCAGAGAGGAGGGAAGGATTTTGAGAACTCAGCTACTTAGCCTTCCTGTGATGAAACGGACCTTAATTTACTTCTAAAAGCCAGTGGAGGGGGGTGGGTGTTGTTGGTTTTGGTTTTTTTTTTAATAAAATAATATGGCCTGTTGATGTCATTTTCAAGTGAGAGGCTTGCTGAAGGGGACACCAGGTTCAAGCCTGAACATATGGGTTGTGGAGAAGGGAAGCTTCAACACTGTCAAGGTTTGCAGCCCCATTTCTTTGCACAATGGCCAGGGCTGAGCAGAGCAAAGCTTAGCTCTGGCTGAACCCTTTTGGCATGACCCTCCTGCAAGGAAAGGACTGTGTTCTGCATGGCTCTTCTGGCAGATCTTAGCAAGGGTTGGGTTTTTATGTTGTGTGTTTTGTTTTTTTCTGAAACCAAAGGTCATCATTGAATACGATTCCTACTTCATCTGTACCTCCAGCACCCAGTTTTTTTCTAGAAAGCGTGGCAGCTTTGCCCTGCACCTCAGGAGAGCCTGTCTTGATTTTTACTCATTCGAAGTCCCCTGAAGCTATAGGAATCACTGAACTGATAGTGCCAGCTTGGTCTGTTTAGTGATGCTGTGTTTTAGTGAGCGTTACACCTTCAACTGCAGAGCTCCTTACTTTGCAGGAACTGTTTGCTGTGGGACAATATTAGTTGCAGGAACTGAAACTGTACCTGAACCATGTGAAATGATTGCCTTTCTTTATCATTTTGAACCATCAGCTACTAAATGTCTGTGAGGAACTGGTTTCAGACTTGTGCAGTAGTGTAGACGAATAACTTCTTTCCTGAAACTTTACATGTAGGATGAAAAGTAAACTTTTGTTTAGAAATAGCTGAAGCTTTTCACAAAGATCAATCAATATAGTCCACATTGGGCAGTTGATTGATGTGCTTCCAAGTTAAAATAGATGCAGGAAAGAACAGTAGGACGGTAAATGTTGTCCTGATTGTAGAAGTACAAAAGATCAAGAGAAGAGTTGAATGGGGCCCTCAGTGCTCAGAAAAGTAGTTGACACCATAAACAGGTGTACCAAGCAGCTCTGTAATTCACTCACTCTTTACCTACGTCAGGCACAAGTACGAACCAGTCCAATGTGTCAGCAGCTGTTGAACTGTACGCAGGGCATGGATTACATTACACGCCCTATTGCTCAGTTTAAAATTAACACGCCATAATCCTCATTAAAACATCATGTGTGATATTTCATTGTGGTTATTATACATTGCTCATTAAGACAAATTGTATTACTGAGTTACATTTAATAATGCAGTGTGCTGTAACTGTTGCATATATTTAAATTAGAAATAAGATTATGCCTGTAGGACAACTTAGCATTTTGTTTCAGTCTATAAGAAGTTAAAGTAAAATTTCATAGGAACAAGGCTTGTGTGGCTTTTTTGTTTCTTTTTAATAGTTATGAATTAGCTGATGTTTTTATTCTTTTTTCACTACATCTTTGCCACCTCATTGTGTGGATGAAGATGGAAATAACGTCAGGGAAAATTAGTCCTGCTCTGACTACCTTTTATCTCTTTCTGTAAGTATACAGAAAAATTAATTTTTGCTGTAGCCAATCTCTCTCTTTCTACCAGCTTTAAATTTACCGTAAGTCTAGAATTTAAATTTAGTGGGTCGTATTCTTATCTTAGTCAGAGGAACCCTGGCTTCTTTTTGCTGAGGAAATGGCTTGATAATTTAGTTGTCGTCATCCCCCATCCTGAGTATCACCTGGGATTTGATTAAGAACAATTTGCCTCAGTGCTGCTGTCATCAAATGTTGCTGATGTAAACCATCAGACAGGTTCAGTTCTGGCCTTGCTGCTGTTTTCAGTGTTCATCCTCAGCCTGGCACCGCTGTGCATTTCAATGTGAATCTGACACAAAACCCTTTACGTAATTGTCTATGGAATTTGTACATCAGTGTGTTATACATGAATAGTAACAGCTGCATAAAATGGAATGCAGATACATGCTTATGGATTCAGGTGCTTTTGTTTTTTTCTGCTGTTATGGAAATGCCTTTGTTGTGCAGAATAGCATAATAAAAGCTGAATTTAATTCTAGCTATGGAGACTGGTGCAAAGTGCGTGTGTGGGCTTGCATTACAGTTAAGATGCAAGTGAACTGTAGCTGCTTGTAAATATATATTCTTGCTACAGATAGGTTGGCAGTCCTGCTAGCATTCGAATTACAGACCTGTGAGATAGGTGTTCGGTACTGCAAGTGAAGTGAAGTTCTGTTCATAAAGCTCTTACAGAACAAGTAGCTTTCAGTGATAGATACGAGAATGAAAAGGTATAACTATCTACTTTACCCCCATACACTTTGTGTGGCTGTGCATACATAATGAATGTATTTATACCCAAACACTATTTGAGGTGGTACAAGTCCTCCGTATCTGCCTGGTGTTGGCTATTATAAGTTAAGGAAAATTCAGATACCTTTGTGTCTTCGCTCCTTTTCACAACTAGACTCTTCCTTGACCAAGGCAGACCTAATAATTTCACTGAATGTTTTCTAGTTCTAATGTATTGAGAACATTATGTTCTTTAGGATGATCTATAGCTCTCATGGGGCCATAACGCTCTAACAGACAATGTCACCATCTCAATATAGAACGGCATACTTGTGCTCAGTTACACAAAAGCTCAGGGGCAATTTTGAAAAACGCCAGCTGAAGACTCTGACCGGGTACTTATGCTGTGTTTAATAAGAAGTGTATTTATGGGGAAAAATGAACAAGCTCATTTGGAAAGAAAAGGGCTTTTGATACAATCTCAAACCGTATAATGCAAACTAGAGGTCACATCCTTTAGTCCTTACTTATTCAATTTATATTGGAATATCTAAGTGCAAACTGGGTAGATAGTAAGGGCCAATTTTGTTCTCTAAGTTCTGAATTTAGTCTGCTGAATAAGAAAATGGGGACAAAAGAATTGACTTCAGTTTAAATAATACAGTCAGATTTCACTTTGGTTTTCGATCAGAGAAGACGTACTCCAGGGAAGACTAAGATTCTGTAGAAGCTGGTTTTGATAAGCAGAAAATTATGACAAATGTAGAAAGGTGATCTTAACTTCCATTTACTAGTATTATACCTCAAGGGAATTAGATACCAAGAAGAAAAAAATTGATAGTTTTCATATCATCAGCTTGAAGTGTTGTGCTGAACTTAATGATGTGTTTGCAGTCTCCTCTACTATCTCATTCGTAGTTCAGGACTTGCCCTTGTTTGTTTGCTGAGAGTTAAATAAAAATAAATCCTTCCTAAATGTGTCATGTTGGTCTTTTGGCTGAAGTAATTGACATAAGGATGGAAATATGTCAAGCTGGGCTCCCAGCAACACAGATTGTCTTTGAAGGAGATGTGGAAATATATTGATACTTTGTATGTGATTCCCACTGTTACTAGGAAAAACAGCGTGTCGTTATTTCAAGTTAGTTAAAGACCCATTCAGAAGAAATAACTATGCACTTTACCGTATACTCTTGCTTATTTCTAGCTTTATCGAGCCTGGATGATTCAAAGTCCTGGTTGAAACTGGAAATACAATACAATTCTTGTACAATATCATGACAGAATGTCTTCCTTCTATAATATGAGCTGAGGCCGGAGGCTGCAGACGTCTAATTTGTTTACCTCTGCATAATTTATTGTTTAACAGAAGAAATTAAAAGCCTCAAGTCATATTTCTCACTGCAGAGGTGAATCGCAGTCTGGAACATAGTGCCGCCATGTTTCTGATGATGAATGCTATACATATTTATTAGTCCTCACTTAAAAAATTACTTTAAATCAGTATCGGGCTTGTAAAGTTAGCACAGAAATTTACTAATATGAAAATATACAATCAGTTGACTTTCAGGTGTGCTTGTGCTTATAATACTTGCTTAAATGACAAAAAGTGTTTTGAAACACCGCTTTCTGCAGACCTTGGGAGTGAGTGGCAATGGAAGTTAAGATACCATTTTGAATCTGATAATCAAGGACCAACTAAGCGGAGGAGAAGATTTTTTTGTCCTAATTTGGCTGAAGGCAGCAGTGCTTCAATTTCCTTTCACTAAAACCCTCCTAAAACCTTCATGGCTTTTGGAGGATTAACAGAACTTTAGTGAATCTATGGTTCTAGAAATTTGATTTTTAGGTCTCAGCAGCTGGTACGTCACCTCAGACTGACAGTGCTCATCTTTCCTCCCTGCAGATATGCATATTATAGAATATTCATTTTAAGATCTTCATCCAGGTCGGGTAGATCTTGGTAGAGAAATGAAAATGTAAATTTTTTGTTGTTCCTACTGTGATTTTTAAAGAGCACGTGGTTTCAGCTGTTTTGATGAAAAAGTTTTCTGCAACAATTAAGTTGCAAAGGAAGGTGATGTGAAAAAAAATATTAAATTTCTTGTGTCCAAAGCTTTTTTTTTTAAAGTAAAGCAATCAATAACAGTAATAATATCCTTATTCTTTCTTTCATCCAATATTTGCCTTTAAACTAATTAATAACGCCTTGTACACAGGAGACTGAAAATAGGAATAAATCTGAGCTGACACTGATCTGTATCCCACCTTCACTCTGGGAAGTCCCTCAGTAATTAATCCATCTCTCCCTGGTTACTTTGCCCCACAGCTGGATGAGGAGAGCTCCAGGGTGGTGAAGACACTTTAAAATGTTTTCAGGACCAAGCCCTTAAAGTAACTAGCGTTGATACTCGCAAGCAAAAGCTAATATAATCTGATGTTACGTCAGATTTGTTCATTGAACTGGTGACAGCGCTGGGGGCTGGTCAGTGGAGAGTGAGGGGGTGTGAGCAGAAACTGCCTTGACATGCTCTGAATTGAGGAAACCCCTTGCTGACCAGCAGATACATGAAGATCAGCACTCTTAAACCCCTGTGTTTGCTCAGCTTGGTGCTAAGCATCTCTCTGCAGATAGGAAGCAAGTTTGTGTAAGCTTTAACCCTTCCACAAAGGAATACCTTTTAGAAACTGTCTTGCTATATTTTCAACTGACTACAAGATCTTCTGGGCAAAGGTGAGGGTAGAAACTACCTTTATCTTCTATTTTCTACCCACTTTATATTTTCCAACATGAACAAAGAGGAGTGGTCCTGTAGAAAAACTCCTGAGCATGAGGACCTTTTATATCATTCACCCTACAGACTTTATTACACTGGCTTTGATTTTTGTCCTGTGCACTGAGTGACCCAGGAGCCCCGCTGCAGCCAGTGATCCTAGGTCCGTGTCACGAAAAACTTGAGGTGTGAGAGGGTCCAACCAGCATTTCACAAATATCATTCATTCTGGGACTTTGTGACCTTTGTTTATTTAAAAAAATGCACTATCTGTCGATTATGGCACTTCTAAATGCTCTACATGTGTTCCTGATTTTACTTACTTCTCTGTAGCAATGAATCGCTTGAAAGTGCTCTCCAGTGAAATAGCTCACTGCTTGTAGTCCATGTGTGCTTTGATTGCTATCATTATCTGTGTGAAGCTCTACTTCGCCACGCAGTGTTCACTACAGAAATATTCAATGCTGTGTTGACAGTGATTAAGCATATTGAATTCCAGCTCGGACCTAAGAGAGGTTTTGTTTTGTGCAATGAAACTGTCTTTAAAAGATATGAAATAAGGTAACTACCCCAGTGTGCAAATCTAAATCAACTGCTTTGTTGCTTCATTCTTTTTTTTTTTTTTTTCTCCTTAACTCTGTTCAGTTGTGTCTTAAGCTAAAACAAGCCTTAAAATAATTGAGATCCCTGTTACTTTTCAGCAGAAATATCTGTGGTGGCAAATACATTTTAAGCTAGCTGGAGTTACAGAGAAGACACCATTCCCTGCACATGTGATAACTTTCAGTACTACCAAGAGACAGGTTCTTTTATTTTTTTTATAGGTATAAATAGTATCTGGTGGGCAGAGGTAAATCAGCAGTCAGAGGCAGCCTTCATTATGACAAGCAGATTACCAAGGTATACAGGTGAATTTGATCAAGAGGAAGGGTTCTGTCTGCTACTTCATGAAGAAGAAGTGGCTTTCAGTGAGGAAATTGGGTTTTCTGTTCTCCTACTTAATAACTGAATAAGTTAAAGCAGTGCACAAATAAAAGTCACAGTGGAGTTAGCCCCAGAGATATTTTGGAACTAATAGGTCTCACTCTTTACTGAAAGAAGAGATATTCCAAAAAAAAAGACATTGCGCGCAGCCCTATAGAAGAATTTCCTGACATAAATGTAGTCTCTTCAATGTATAACCACTGTAAAAGTGCTTCTTCTGATGAGGTTATCACCCAGTCATGTGACTTGAGGAATAAAGACTTTCGGAAAAATGTTAACGAGGGTAACTGCCCTTTGAAACATCTTTGTTTCTAAAAGTGGGTAACAATAGTCATGTAAGGCAGCAGCAAATCTAAAGAAAAACTTTGTATCTTATGCTGTTAAGAGGGTGTTTTTCCTATTCCGACACCTCCTCACATTTTGGGCTGGACTAGAATTTTTTCCATCACATTTCAGCTTCAAATTAAACATTCCCATGGTGATAAGTTGAGCTTCTAATGAAAGAAAACTTAGTAAAGATGTAGATTTTGATAGGCTTAGTTGTAGGGCAATGAAGGGCAAATACCTGCTTTCTGAGGCATCTCTTGAGAGCCAGGTCAGCAAGGCACTCCAGGATATATGAATCTGATTACAACCAGTAAAGCTTGTAGTCAAAGCTCGCCTTGTCACGGTGAGCTCAATAGTAAGACTGAAGACAGTAAGACACATTTTGCTGAGTTACCATGTGTGTTAGCATATGCTAGTTACTCACCCATGGCTTTTTCTCAGAACTTCTGTCTAGTGAGCTTGTCCCTGCACATGAATCACATCCTTCAGCCAGACATGCTCGCTCAGCCTCAAGGAACTGAAAGAAGCTTGGATGGTGGGAAAAAAAAGTGTATTTTTCTCTCGAGGTGTATTCGTTGGGACTTCAACAACTCCATCGTTTCCTGATAGTAGCATCTATATAGCTATATATTTCCAGCATTGCTTGAAACACTCTTGGGATTAAGCTGAATGACCTGTGTTTTGTTCATATTCCCTGAGGCACTGCTTTCCCTGAGCCTACCCAAATGTAAATATCAATAAAAGTGGGCCTGACATCTCTTCTATAATTATTACCAATTTTTCTCATTGTACTCAAAGTATGATGTGCTCTGTGTAGGCAGGGCTGTGCTGTGTTTTACTGTATGCTATGCATCATCCCTGCATGGACTGATAATCACAATGAAGTAGCAATTAGGGATGTCTGGTTTTGAGACACTACCACAAAGAGCACGAAACTGGGTCTTATTTGCCTTCAGTTGAGGCTTATTTTAGGAACAGAACTGATTTCTGCATGGGGAAATCCTCTCCTTTACTCAGCTGGTATCTGTTCCTAATATATGCCTGTCCTCCGGGAAGATACAGGGCCTTGAGATTCTCCTGCCTCTTCCCCTGAGAGCTAATTGTTCTCCCTGGCACCTAGAGGGTTTCCAATAAATCTTTTTGAGCCGTGAACATGTAGGGAAAATAGTGTAATAAAAATCAAAGTGAGATCTTAGGAAAGGTGAAGGTGATAACTTACAAAATGTTTAAGCAAGTTGATTTTAAGTGCTCGTACTTTTGCACTCATAGATTTAGTTATCTCACATCTGTGTACTCGTGAGCATCTGGATGAGGGCATCCAAGTGTACTGGCTGCAGAGAGTAAGGGGCATCAGCTGACAACTCCTCATCATGTCTGAGAGGTACCTCTTGATAGTGGTGACTAGTTTCTGCAGAGGTCCTTCATGATCTTTAGGAGTCATCAGCTCTTGCAGGGTGGTTCTTTGCCTCAGGACCTTGCTGCCTATAGCTTCCATAAATCGTCATCTGGGTTGCTGACTATTGTCTGTGTTTTTCCTGATTTTGAATATGGAGGAGCTCTGGCCTCCTTTTGGTTACCAAGAAAAAGATGGGCATACATCATATGCTACAACCTTTTTGCCATCCTCCTGCCGGGAGGATACAGGGTCTTCTGCTGAAGGGCCATCATGCTGTGGTCTCAGAAGTCCAGCTCTGTGGTTGTGCCATAAGCAATATATTTGCCCATGTTGCTGTTAGAACCAGTGTCCTTGGAACAGGATCCTTCATTATCAGTGAAGGCTTTTTCTCTTTCCCTTTGTGCTGGTTTCTAATGATTCACACACGTTTCCATTCGTACTTCTTTCACACCGACTTCTAGATAATATTTCTGTTACAAAAAACACTTGGCTTTGATTAAGTTGTATGTAGGTAACCTCCTACTACAAACTACCTTTGGGAAGGAATGTTGTTATTCTTTTCCCTCAAGCACGCAGAATTCTTATTAATATTTGAAAACGTAGAAGAAACCCAACCAAACAAAAAGAAATCTATACATACTTTGGCTGAGCATGCAGTAAGTTATTGCTTCTGAAAATTCTTTTTGGACTGTTGTAACTTTCTAGTTGTAGCATAGAAGTCCTTAAGTTCAATGTGCAACATTAAAATACAAACTGATAAAGCAAATTAAGTTACTTGCTTCCCTGTGCTAAGCTGTGTTGAACTGTGTTGGCTGAAAGGGAAGGCACTGCTATAAAATTACCCTTAAGAGTTTATTGATGGTAGTACAGTAACATATAGAATTGTGGCTGTAGCTGTACAGGGAAGAGTCTTCTAGGACTTCTGTCTTCTATCTTAATTTACCCCACATAACATCTTGACCTCTGTACTGGTTTTTGTTAGGTTTCTGCAGGAGCAATTTTTGCAACATTTCTTGTTTAAGTCCCTGTGTGGCACTCGTCTTTAAGACCCAATAGCTGAAAAATCGGAGCAATTAATAATGGATTCTTGGCAGGGGAGGGTGATGGTGGAAATAGGTGATGTGATGTTGTTAAACCTCTTTAAACCTGTTTTTCATTTAAAATCAGAGGTATAAACTTGCATGGCTGCTACAGGCAGCTTTACAGCGCTTGCAGAGCACTTGGGGCTAGGTGCCATTTGCTGGGAGCGATGGGTGATTGATTTTGTGCTGGGAGAAAGTGGATGGTTGCATTTGTGTGAGTTCAGAAATCCAGAAGTTAGGTAAATTGAGAGAAAACGTGACGATGAAGAGTTGCATTTTGGAAAACAGACAATAAAGTGGAGGATGTGTCTAATTAGTAATTTGCCCCTGGGCTGTGCTTTTTTCCCTTTTTATTTAAGTAATTTCAGTTCTCTGTGAAAGGTACTCAAACTAAAAATTTGTTGCCTTCTACATCTTGCTATTTCAGTGTGAGTAAGCATTGCATTTTTATTGTAATAGTCAAGAAGAAAGAAAGAGGAAAGCTTAATGGCCTAGAGTGTTTGTTGGTTATGTTTGTAGTCACTGGTTTTGTCAGGTGAATAGGTGTTTGCAACTTGATGACACTGAATCAAAGGGAAAAGCAGACTTTTCAGTTGTTTGAAATATTCTAAAATGTGGGGGTTTTTCTTGTTTCTGTTGGCACGTCATTTTTTTTCTTTTTAATTGATTAAAATCTTTGGGTGGGAAAATAATCTAACTGTTGTTCTACTTCTAGTGCAGTCATCTGATCATTTTGTTGGCCATAAAATTCTGCAGATTCAGTCCTGTCCATGGTGTGCTGACAGACCGTTGCTTAACTTCCCCTCCTCACTGGGCTCCACATCTGCAGTGCTCTGGTCTGTTGTATGCCCTGTGGAATTTTTTCTGAAGGAAGCAGGTTGCTTTGTAGACAGCTGTTTCTCACACTTTTACTGCCTGTTCTCTGATCTGTGAGACTTGGAGAGAACAAATGCTCTGTGGGTTAATAATGTGAGAAGAGTCTGAAAAAGTACTACTCTGGTATGGTGCAGTCAAAGTAGGGAGTCTCAGAGCTCCACGGGTAGGACTCAAGTCAGAAGTCATTCATCTTTTCATAAAAAAAACCAAAAAAAACCCCAACCAAAACCGAACTTCAACTGGAGTCCATTTCATATTGTGTTTCCCTCTTGTCTTCTGTTGATGCTGGTGGATAGCACCACTCTCCACACCTGGTTCTAGACCTCTTCATTCCAGAGTTGCATGATATTCAGGAAAAAACCTTTCTGGCTTTGGTAGGGGAGAACTGATGCAGCTTACTGGTCGTTTCAGCTTTGTGTGGTGTCAGCACCAAGGTTGTTTGTTTTTATTTTTTTCCGCGCCCTAAAATAGCAACCAAATACAGCATCAGCTTAATTTTACTATGAAAAATCTTTAACTTAGTCTGTCTCTTCAGGTCCCCTTTTCCTGGTTGTTTATCAGCGGTAGTCCAGAGTGCGCAATGTGACATAGGATTCTCAGTGTTTGGAGATCTTGACCGATATGGATGATATCAAAGAGGTGTAATGAAGTTCATAGGGATGTGCATTTGCTCTTCCAGTGAAAAATGTAAAGGGCTGAATCATGCACAGAAGCCTCTGTTGGTTCCCCCCTCCTTCCCTTGTCATCTTGTCAACACGGCTTTACTTTTGCTCATTTACATAGCAATGCTCTTCAGAGGCTTGGATAGAGCTTTAAATAACACCTTTGTTAGGGTTCTTATGCAGGAAAACTGCAGGAAGGAACATTTTCAGAATTGCCTTTGGGGAGCTGGATATAGTCAGTGCTGACCCTGCAAATGTGCAGAGAGGAAAATAATGGTTGGATTACAGCAATTCACAGTGCAGGAAGGAAGCACAAAATTGTACATCAACAAAAAAAATGTTCCTCATGCATTTAGAAAAAATTACTATAAGTTATTTCTTCTATCTTTTTTTGTAAATTGCTCTTCTCCTTAAAAAAGCACTTGTACTCATTTAAACACCCACCTTCCCCCCCCCCCCCC